>MDTG01395387.1_pt1 | contig 12677 bp, 8 predicted proteins | sample 811421 | NCBI WGS metagenome assembly MDTG01 (sample SAMN05326645, study PRJNA326480) | marine metagenome | isolation source: seawater | place: Pacific Ocean: South East | collected 2011 | reverse complement strand
CCAAATCCCCGATACGCAAAGAAAAATTCAACCACGATAACACCCGACAAAAGCCAGTTTATTTGCAAAACAATCACTGTGAACGGAGCAATCAGAGCGTTGCGAAGTGCATGGTGTAATACAACTCGGTAAAACGGCATGCCTTTCAGGATAGCGGTTCGGACATAATTGCTTTGCATCACATCTGCCATTGACGCACGCATCATCCTGGCCACGTATCCAAACCCAAAAAGGATTAGCACTAATGCAGGCATCACAAGTTGCATCGGATCAAAACCATTTGACATCGTGCTCGTCGCTGGAAACCAACCAAGCGCTAAAATAAAAACGAATGCCAAAAACACCGAGCTTGCAAATTCTGGTATTGATGTAGTTAAAATTGAAAAAAGTGAAATTAAACGGTCCAATAATCCACCTTCACGCATGCCCGCTAAAACACCTGCCGTAATGGAAAGCGGCACCATTATAACGAAGACCACAGCTGCCAGTATTCCAGTATTAGCCAGTCGCGGCCAAAGCACATCACCCACTGGCGCGCGATATTTTAGTGATTGTCCAAAATCTCCAGTCAACAAATTTCCCAGCCATGACATGTATCGTTCCCAAACTGGTCGATTATACCCATTAGCCTCTAACCAAAGTGCACGTTGTTCTTCTGTGGAATAAGGACCTAAAACTTTAACAACCACGCTGTCGCCGTTAATCTCAAGGAGAAGGTATGTAAGCATGGACACCACCAACATGGTCAGAAGCATCATGATAAATCGCCGAAAGATAAGCCGAACCACGATTTTTACCTTTGCCCAAATATTGAGTTATGTCGAGAAACGCTGGGCGGAAAGAAATCACCAATGACTATCAAAGAACGCATATCAGCCCTCACTTTCTAAATCACGTGCTTGTGCGGAGAACTTTGCGTGTAGGTGGTCGCCGGCGGCTATAGGCTTGTATTTGGCTGATTTACCAACTTCTTTACAATTTGGTAGGCAACTGACCACAGCATCATAATTCGGTTGGTGAAAAAAACCCAATGACAGGCGCTCGGCACTAAGTTTCTGATCAAGCGGTGGGTTGACAACCCGGTGCATGGTCGACACCCAACGGTCATTAGTCCAGCGCGCCATCATATCACCGATGTTTACTACAAATGCATCAGGCGGCACGCTTACGGGCTCAAAGCTGCCATCTTTAGTCATCACCTGAAGCCCGCCCGGCGCACTGTCTGGTTTGAGAATCGTCATGGTACCGAAGTCGGTGTGTGCGCCCGCACGCAGCTGCCCGGGCTTGGGAGGCTTTGGTTGGTCAGGATAATACATTGCGCTGAGGACGCTTATATGCCGGTCTATATAGATACTAAAATGATCATTTTCTAAGCCCAGAGCATGAGCAAAAAGCTGCATTAAATTTTCGCTGAGTTTGGTCATCGCATTCCAATAGGCTAGCCAAGCGTCCTTAAAATGTGGGTCGCTAACCGGCCATATATTCGGAGCGAAATGCGACCTGCTTCCAGGCGCAGTGAAATAAGGATTGTTTTCCATAGCTTCAGGACCCATCGAAAAAGTTTCTTTTAGATCCGGTGGCGTGTCGTCACCTATGGTATTCCCAAGTGCCGATTTACCCAAACCTATGTAACCACGGATGATATCAGGTTTAGTTTGCGCAACACTTAACTTAGCTTCTATTGAGTCACGAAAGAAGCATTTAGACCTGTCGTAAATATTCTGGATGATAGTATCACTAACTCCATGACCAACCACACTAAGAAAACCAATTTCAGAACAAATATGATCCGTTTCTGTTGCCACAGCTTTTTGGTTTGCTGAATTTCCACACAAAAAACGTTCCAAATTTATAGTCGAAACTACACCCACTTACACCCGCCTCCTAGATCGCTAATTCGGACTATTGTCGCAAACAAGCGTAATGTGGCGCACATTACTCCCGATCAGCTAAATGCGACACAATCAAATAGACTTGGTCGAATTTAGAATATAATTATTCAAGGCTTACCCTAGGCTAGCAAGCGGAGATATCCCAACTCTAAACAAAAAAGGATTGTTGCTATGTCTTATGATCTTGTGATCCGAAATGGACTTCTGGTTAACCCCTCAGGATCTTACTATGCAGATGTTGCAATTAACGGAACTCAAATCGCTTGCATTGGATCCGGTCTGCACGGGAAACACGAGATTGACGCATCGGGAAAATTTGTCACGCCAGGTGCCATCGACGGACATGTTCACATGCGCACCGAACGCAAAACCTTTTGTTATGATGACACATTTGCAACAGGTTCAGTAGCAGCGGCTTTTGGTGGAACAACAACTATAATCGATCAGGTTCAAGCAGAACCTGGAAGGACTTTGTCAAGCGAATTAGATACAAGGATGGCACTAGCCGAGGGTCAAAGCTGCATTGACTTTGCATTTCATATGAATATCCGGGAACCTACTAGCGAACGTCTAGCTGAAATCCCGGCCATTGTGGCGCGCGGTATATCCAGTTTCAAATGGTTCATGTCGATCCCCGGTTGGGGGGTTGCTGATGAATTCCTTCAGCGTGGAATGTTTGACGTCGCCGCCTGTGGAGGACTTTCAATTGTACATGCCGAAAATCAAGGTGTCATTCTGGAAATGCGCCGCCGCGCCGCCGCTGCCGGGCGGCGGGATATTGCAGATTTCACTCGAAACTATCCTGCAATTAGTGAAGCTGCAGCGATTGTTCTAGCAATGTCGATGACGGAAATAGCTGATGGCCGCACTTTGATCTTTCACAACACATGTGCTGAAGGCGTAGCAGCAATCCGTGCAGCAAAAATGCGGGGAGTGCAAGCGTACGGTGAGGCGGGATTGGCCTGGCTGACTCATACAGACGCGGTTTACGCTGGTGACCAGGTAGCTGCCTTACCTTTCTTGTTAACACCCCCTATCCGTGATGCAAGCCATTGTAACGCGCTTTGGAAGGGTCTCCAAACAGGTGACTTGGACATTGCCTCAACTGATCATGCAGCCATGCGTATGGTCCCCGAAGATAGAGCGCGTGATGTCGCAGCGTATTTTGGTCACGATGTCAAAGCGCCACTGGTGAGTGCCGATACACCACATGACGGGAAAGGAAACCGTTTGATGCCAGTTTTACCACCCGGCGGAGTCGAAACACGTTTTCCACTGCTTTATGCTAAAGGCGTCAAACCCGGCCGACTTGACCTTGAACGGTGGATCGATGTATGTTGCTCAGCACCAGCGAGGATTTTCGATTTGAAGAATAAGGGCCGGCTAGAGCCCGGTTTCGACGCTGATATCGTAATCTTTGATCCTAATAAACGCCATACCTACAGTGTGGAAAACCTTCATTCCAATACAGATTACTCCGTCTGGGAGGGTTGGGAAGTTGTAGGTAAGGTTGAAAAAACTTTCAGCCGTGGGAAAATGATCGTGGACGGAGACAAGTTTCTGGGTAGCGCTGATCATGGAACCTATATTCATCGTTTTTGCAATTAAAATGGGACAGACTCCGAGCAGAGCTATGTTAATAATCGGTACGTTACAGCAGATTAGATGCTGTGAGTGATATCAACGGTGATCACGCATTGATTAACACCCAAAAGCCGGACGCAAGCGCTGTAAGGGATTGCGTAGGATGTTATGCAGCCAGTTTAAACCGCAAGGGCACAAAATCGTATTTCCGCGGAATTTTTGCCGCTTAACCTTTTGGCCAACGATGATGCGACAATTACAATGACAAGTAATGTTGTAGATATCTATATTGATGCCTGGAACTGATCGATTGAATTTTATTGGCTCGTTCTCGGTCAACTGAAGCGTAATACCACGTGCAAGGTCAGGCGGTAGCCGTGCCATTGCCAATATCGCTTTGAAACTTGCCAACGTCACTGTAAAAGAAGCTACTGCATATTTTGCTTTAAAGGAAAGGCTTCCTCAACTTAACGCCACCATAGAATTAGGCCACGCAAACTAAAATATAACAGTGAAAGCAATTTCACCAGTACCTCTCAAGAGTAAACGTCTTACAGTATTTTGCAAATCTAGCGAGCATTTAAACATAAGCTTTAGGAAGACAATCTTTCCAGGCAAATGGCCAAAACAGATAAAATCACATACGCGTTAAAAGAAAAATACTTACCAGTCAAAAGGCGACTATCTAATCTGCAGCAATTTAATAGTTAATATAGGAGCAAGCTCCCAATGAAACCAATACTTTACAAGTAAATCAGCTAACGTGAGCTTAATTTTTGAAACAGCCTTTAGGCCTAACTCTTATGCTGGTGGATACGGATCACAGGCTCCATCGCATCTAGTGCCTCGTCGGATAAATGACAATTAATGACATGCCTGTCGTTGATCCGCCGCATTTCTGGTCTGACCGTCTCACAAATCTGATGGCCTACTGCGTTTTGTGCCTGCTCTTTGCGTGGACAACGAGTCTGAAACGGGCAGCCTGGAGGTGGATTCTGGGCCGATGGAATGTCACCTTCCAGCAGAATGCGCTTCTGCTCGATCCTGTTGTCAGCAATCGGCACCGCTGACAACAATGATTCGGTATATGGATGGTAAGGAGGTGCAAAAATTTCTGCTGTGCGTCCTTGTTCAACGACATGGCCAAGATACATCACGATAACCCAATCAGCCAAATGATGTACGAGACCAAGATCGTGGCTTATAAAGATAAGTGTAGTACCATGCTCGCTTTGTATTGAGGTAAGCAACTCCGCAATTGCAGCTTGAACCGATGCATCCAAGGCTGAAACCGGTTCGTCAGCAACCACAACATTAGGGTTTCCGGCAAAGGCACGTGCGATTGCAACTCGCTGCTTTTGCCCCCCTGAAAGCTGTCGTGGCAACCTTTTTGCAAACTCACGCGGAAGGCGGACCGAGTCAAATATTGCATCGACCAGTTCAGAGCGGTTCGCGGCGCTACTACCCAAACGGAATTTTTTTAAGACACGAGAGATCTGGGCGCCGACAGTTCGCTTGGGGTTAAGCGTATCAAATGGATTTTGAAAAATCATCTGAACGTTTCGGACCAAATCCTGGTCGCGTCGTCGGACTGGAGTATTAGCAATTTCCTTGCCATCAATCACGATAGAACCCTGCGTTGCAACCTCAAGTCCAGTAAGCATCCTGGCTAGGGTCGATTTTCCGCAACCGGACTCACCAACCAAAGCCAATGTGTGACCCTTTCGGGCAGCAAAACTTACACCGTCAACAGCCCGAACGACTCCTTGCTGTGCTCCACCCAGAAAGCCACCTTGATGTTCGTAATGTTTGAAAAGGCTATCAATTTTGATCACTTTTTCTTTATTAATTGGGCGGTTCAAAATCGGTTTTATAGTATCATTCGTATCCCAATCGATTGCATCACTTCGTAAACAACGTGCCATGTGATCTATTGATCCTATTATCGGGCTCATCACTACAGGTGCTGTGTCGCATTCTCCGGCATTAAAATGAGCACATCTTGGGCCAAAGGTACAACCGTTTGGCCTCTCGAAAGGAAGAGGAACCTGCCCTGGAATTGTTCGCAATGTGTGCACAGTTTTATCTGCATCAGGAACCGGCAAGGACTGTAACAATCCCTTAGTATAAGGATGGCGTGGTCTGTCGAAAACTTTGTCAGTCTGCCCGCTTTCCACAGCCTGACCAGAATACATAACCACAACACGGTCACAAGTCCGCCGCACCAGCCCGAGGTTGTGGCTTATAAATAAAATCGAGACACCAAACCGGATGCTCAAATCACGGATCAAATCAATTATCCCAGCTTCGACCGTCACATCCAGGGCAGTTGTTGGTTCATCCATCAACAAAAGTTTAGGTCTTGCAAGCAACGCCATTGCAATAATCACTCTTTGCTGCTGCCCACCCGAGATTTGGTGTGGATATGATCGCATCAACCTATCAGGATCAGGTAATCGCACGGCTTCAAGCATTTCCCGTGCACCCTTCAATGCTTTTTTTCGGCTTGTACCAAAATGAACAATAAGCACTTCCGCTAATTGGTTACCTATCATCATGGACGGATTCAACGATGAAGTAGGTTCCTGATATACCATTGAAACCGCAGTTCCACGGATTTGCCGTAAGCGTTGCGAAGAGGCCAACACTAAATCTTCACCACAGAAATAGATTTTGCCACTGGTGATTCGACCCGCGCCACTTAGGTATCGCATTATAGCAAGAGCTACCGTTGACTTACCACAACCAGACTCTCCCACCAGTCCAACTATCTCACCGGACATGACCGAACAATTAAACCCCGTTACAGCTGGTACTTCGATAGCGTGGGTCATAAAACTTATTGATAGATCAGTAATGCTCAGAACTGGCTCGATGATGCATCTCCCGGCGTACTTTTAGCACAAGATTTCCTCGCTTTACTAACATTGACAGATCTACGATACATAATGCAAGCATAAATCATTTGTTTTTTAATGCTGCGATATCTGCCATGAGTAGATAAGTTAGGTGAAATAATTCACTGCTTAAAAAGGACCTTTGCAATGTCGGACAAAAATTACCCACGCGACCTCGTAGGATACGGGCCAATGCCGCCGACAGCAAATTGGCCAGGAGGCGCTCGGGTGTGCCTATCTTTGGTTGTTAGCATCGAAGAAGGCGGTGAAAACAGCATTCTGCATGGAGATGCGCAATCTGAATCTATTTTGTCTGAGGTCGCTGGCCTTTCACCAGTTGTTGGTGCGCGCGAGGTTAATATTGAGTCGATGTACGAATATGGCAGCCGCGCGGGATATTGGCGCGTGATGCGTGCACTCAACGAACGGGAGTTACCCACAACAATTTATGCAGTGGCAATGGCCATCGAACGCAACCCTGCTGTTGCCGAAGCTGCGGTTGCTGCTGGCTTTGAAGTTATGTCACACGGTTATCGATGGATTGATTACAGTAATATTCCAATAGATTTGGAACGCGAACACATGTACCAAGCTATCGAAATAATTACCCGGATTTGTGGTAGTCGCCCACTTGGCTGGTGCACCGGCCGGCCCAGCATGAACACTCGTAAACTTATCGTTGAAGAAGGTGGTTTTCTTTACGATAGTGATTCACTTTCGGACGATTTACCATATTGGGAACGAGTGGCAGGCAAAGATCACTTGGTGATTCCACACCAATTCGATACAAACGATAGTAAGTTCGTTCATGTCAACGGATTCGCTTACGGGGGTCATTATGAGTCCTATCTTCGCGACAGCTTTGATACGCTTTATCGAGAGGGAGAATTAAAACCACGTATGATGACAGTAAGCATGCATCCCCGGATCATAGGCCGCCCTGGGCGAATTGCAGCGCTAGAGCGGTTTCTTGATTATGTTTTGTCAAAAGACAAAGTCTGGATCACTACACGCGCAAATATTGCTAAACACTGGATTGAAGAACACCCCGCATCCCTATTAGATCGTTGACAACTTACTAGTGCAGTCAGACAGTCTGGAGGGTAAGTGCGATTGTCGCTCTTGGAACAGAAACTATCAGATTATGATAAAAAGCCCAAGTGGCATGGATAGTGTGAAACTGCTGATGGAGGTAACATTGATTAAACAGCATGCAAACATCCACTGATTCAATACGAAAAGATAATACCTTTAGGAATTCAGACAACCGTCGTGGTCCAATCCGTATTGGAATATATCTGACGCAAAAATTTCCTCTGACGCCGGTATCCCTAGTTTTTGATGCCTTACGAATAGCTAATGAAATTACCGGGGATCAGCTTTTTTTGCATTCGTTACTGGCCTCAGAAGACACTGCCGTCTTGTCAAGTTGTAATTTCCCTGCTCCAGTGACTAATAACATCGATGAATGTCCAACACTGGATGTTCTTTTGGTTTGTTCAGGCGAAACCAGCTTTGGATATAATGAGCCCAGAGTATTAAATTGGTTGCGTCGAATATATCATGCTGGAACAATCGTTGGAGGTATTTCAAGTGGATCCTTGCTTTTGGCTCACGCGGGGCTGTTGGATAATCGCCAATGTGCCGTTCATTGGGCCAGCGTGGATTCCATGCGAGAGAACTTTTATCGTGTCTTAGTAACAGACCGCATCTTTTGCGTCGATGGCCGTCTAATTACATGCGCAGGCGGGGTGTCAACTCTTGATATGATTCTGCATCTAATTGAAATGCTTACTAATCGTCAGCTCGCTCTTGAAATTGCTGATGCGCTGATTTATTCGTTCAAACGTAGTGGTGACGAACCTGCACGCAACTCGCTGACAAAGCGCACAGGGGTCAAAAATCGACAGTTGGTTCGCTCGGTTGAACTCATGGAAAAACACATCGAATCTCCTTTTTCGATAACTGAAATTAGTTCCAGGATTGGGGTCAGTGTCCGCCATTTGGAGCGCTTGTTCCTGAACTCTTTTGGTTTGTCACCATCTCAATACTACATGCGCCTTCGACTTCAGGCGGCGCACGATTTATTAACCAAGACCGATCTGCAGATAGTCGAAGTTGCAATGCGCTGCGGGTTTTGTAATGCCTCACATTTCACAAGACGTTACTCGAATGCATACAATCATCCGCCGAGCATGCAACGACGCGAAAACCTCTAGGAGCTGTCGATTTTTGTCAATTTTCAGGCGTATGGGGCACATTGTAAGGACCCTTACGTAACTAATATTTAAGTAATAACAGGATTTGATCACGCGGAATTTTGAAAAAATGTTGAATCGACTTGAAGACCGAACGGCAATAGTTACCGGCGCCGCATCCGGTATTGGTCGAGCTATAGCATTGAAATTTGCACAGCATGGCGCACGTGTCGTTGTGGCTGATATTCTTGATATTCCAAAAGAAGGAGGCAAATCTACCCAACAGATCATCACCGACGCTGGCGGTAAAGCGATTAAGATGCAATGCGATATTTCGAATTGGGATGACATTGATGCGGTGGTCACCCGAACGGTAGCTGATTGGGGAAAGCTGGACATTATTGTAAATAACGCAGCACATTGGACAACAACTACGCTAACTGAAACTACCAACGAACAATGGCGCGAAGTTATGGCAGTCAATTCGGACGGCTATTTTATGTGCTGCAAACGAGCTGTAAAACAAATGCTAACCCAACCGGTCACGGGTGGCGCCCGGGGACGGATTGTAAACATAACTTCACAGCACGGTATGATTGGTGCGCCAAACGACATCGCCTATGGAACCGGCAAGGCATCTAGCGTTTATCTTACTCGCCAGATTGCAACCGACTACGGACGGAAGCACATAATTTGCAACGCAATTGCGCCGGGCCGTATCGTAACCGGAAAACCGGGCATATCGGCCGATCCAAAGAGCCTGGAGATTGCACGCAATCGCACGCCCTATCCACGTCTGGGTCGTCCCGAAGACGTTGCAAACGCTGCGTTATTTCTGGCTAGCGATGAATGTAGCTTCATTTCAGGTGTGAACCTAATGGTAGATGGCGGATGGTCTGCCAGTTGATCTAGGCAAAAAGGATAAATTAATGACTCTTCTAATCACTGGCGGCGGCGGCTTTATTATGAGTAATCTTGCGCTGCTTTGGCTTGAAAAGCATCCGAGTGAGGAGGTGGTTATCCTAGACTCTGGCCCAAAGGACAAAGCGCTCCAAAGGTTCTGGGCTCCGGTTGCCAATCGGCTTAGGTACTTTCAGGGAAATGTGCTTGATAGTGAAATTATCAAGCAGATCGCCACAACCGAAAGCATCGACCGTATTGTGCATGCAGCAACTGTAACACTATTTGCGCCTGAACTCCCTAATGGTGAAAGGGTTGAAAACCCTGAAATAGACTCCCCGGCTACAGTGCTCGAGGTCAATTTTATGGGCACAGTCCAACTTCTTGAATTAGCGAGGAAATTACCTCAACTTAAATGCTTTCTGAATCTGAGTTCGGGTGCTGTATACAATGATTATGGGCCAGAGCCGCCGGGTCCAATGCCGGAAGAAGGTTGGGTCGATCCACCGGAATTCTATGGTATCACCAAGCGCGCTAGCGAAATGACAGCTACGCGTTACGGGCAGATATTTAACTTCAAGGTCGCGTCCTGCCGGCTTTCCGGTGTATATGGCCCGATGGATCGTTGGCGACCCAGTCGTGCCTACCACTGCCCACCTTATGTAGCAATCCATCGGGGATTGGCGGGCAAGCCTGTTCGCATCAACGCACCATCTGGAGTAGGCGATCATATTCATTCGCAGGATGTCGCGCGTGCGCTTATTTCGCTTTTGGAACATGAGGGAACCTTCAGTCATTCAATCTTTAACATTGCGCAAGGCGAGGCAATTACTTTAAAGCAATTACTTGAAATCGCGCAAGGCATCGTGCCACATCTTACCTGGGAAATAGCTGATCCTGCCGATTGCGACATCATCATGGATCCAACGTTTACAGGAGGGCGATGGGGCGCTTACGATATTTCAAGATTAACGCAAGAAACCGGATGGCGACCACGTCCAATAGCCACAGCGTTGGCAGATTACGCGGATTTCGTACGCAACTTCGGGCAGACACCGTGAAGGCTGGCGCCCTCTCGGTTAAATTGGGAGATTGAACATTGCCAAGGCTTTCCGGCACAATCTTTCATCTAGCCTTCACTGTAACCGACCTAGCAGCTGCGCATACTTTTTATACCAAAACTCTTGGGTGTTCGGCTGGAAAGATGTCAAATGAATGGATCATCTTCGATTTTTTCGGTCACAAGGCTACTGCATATCTTGATAGCAACCGCCCTGCCAATAGTCCGGTTCATGATGAGGACCCTGACAAGCGGCATTTCGGTGTAATTTTAGATTCTAATGTTTTCCATGAATTAGCCGAACGACTTATTCGCAACGCTCAAAAATTCATTATTCCACCAACTCAACGGAATCCTGGAACGGAAAATGAGCATTGGATTATGATGCTCAAAGACCCTGCTGGAAATATGCTTGAATTTAATTCGGTCCTGAACCGAGAGAAAATCTTTTTGCCGAGCTAGATAAATATATTGGCAAGAACTATTGATCACTCTGCACCGTAAGCAATAGTGACGCAAGATTTGTTGAAATAGGTCCTGGGCCAATTGTTTGTCTCTATCAACTTACATCCAAATAGCCACTAGAGTTAATGTTGATAGATACGGGCAAAAACTTCAAGCAAATGCTACCCTCAAAGGAAAAAATTACATGCTTTATCAAAAGCAAAGCAGCTAAGGGTTGCCAGCTTGTTTGTATGAGTAAGCATGTACTAAAATTAAAGAGAAGACAAATTTTTGCACCGCGATCTCTGGGACCTGTTCGACGCTAATTTTTTCCATAAACTGAACCTTATTCTGAGAAAGTAGCCCCAGGCGTACAGCGTGCAATAGCTAAATTACGCCTAGCTTATCAAGCTGATCCACCAGGACCACCATAAAGGTTACGCCAAAATCTCTCTCATTACCAATCATGATGCAATGAACTGTCAATCTTAAGTGAAGTGCCGAGTTTTTGAGATATTCATTGCCAGGCATCCGACGTTTCGGTTAGCCGCGCTTTTGCAAAGGTTTGTAACTTAGGATTAAAAGCATTTTATTATTCAATTAAATTTAGGCCCTAATTTTGCCCTACGCACGCCATATCGTTGAATACGTTGCTATGCCGTGATCAATCGACTTACCATTTCGACACTATCAGGGCTGGAGCCCTTAGCTTTTAAAATACGTTGTAGGTTGGACCGAATTTTCGATTGCCGTTTTTGGTCAAATTGCTCGAGTGTTCGAAACACGTTGCAACTACGTGCAGCCAGCTGCGGATTAATCTGATCCAGCTTGATAATCCAATCTGTTACAATTCGATAACCTTCTCCAGATGATTGATGAAAGGCGGCGAAATTACCAGCCAGTTGGGAAAACACAGATCGGAATCGGTTAGGTATTTTAAAGCTAAAGTCATGATGCCGGGTCAATCCATCCGCCACTTGTAAAGCTTTATCAGGTGCTGCACAGGTGACCTGAACAGCAAACCATTTATCTATTACAAGACGCTCGGACTGCCACTTTTTATAAAAATCGGCAAGTTCTGTCTGACCGCAACCACTGCGAAGCATGCCCATGAGCGCAGCCAGTTTTTGGGTCATATTGTCTGCTACTTCAAATTGCTTGGCGGCAGCTTTACCCCCATCCAACCGGCATAACAGAGCAAGTGCCGCATTACTAAGTGCGCGAGCACCAGATTGTGCGGCATTAGGCTGATAATCTTCAGTCACCTGGTTTTGGGAATATATTTGCGGTAGCAAGTCCTCAAAATGCTCTGCCAAAGCTTGCAAAAAAGTTTCGCGCACATGGTAAATCTCATCCGGATCTGGCGTGCCGCCCGACTCATACACAGCACGCGCAATTTCTTCTTCGCGCGGGACTTGCAAGGTCAGCGCGCGAAACGCCGGCTCTAGTTTTTCATCGCAAAATACTGCCAGCAGCGCATCGAATAAAGCAATATCTGGCAGGCTATTATCCTGCGCCATCTGGCTTAGGCAATTTTGCATAAGCGTATTTCCAGCCTCCCAACGATTAAAGGGATCGGTATCATGTGCCAGAAGGAACAATCGCCGTGTATCATCAATATTTTGCTCAAGATAAACAGGGGCAGAAAATTTGCGAAGTACAGACGGCACTGGTTTACTCACTAGACCAGTAAACTCAAAGT
>MDTG01305412.1_pt1 | contig 12678 bp, 13 predicted proteins | sample 811421 | NCBI WGS metagenome assembly MDTG01 (sample SAMN05326645, study PRJNA326480) | marine metagenome | isolation source: seawater | place: Pacific Ocean: South East | collected 2011 | reverse complement strand
AAGTATTCAAATCTTTTTTCATACCAAATTAAAAATGTTGAAAATATTGTTTTTAGTAAAAAAAAAACAAAAAAAATTGATATTACGATTAGTATTGTAGCATTCTTATCTTTATATTTAAAAAATTGATCAGTGATTTCAAACTTTGATAAAAATGTATCTCCATCACTAGTTATTATTTCTAAAATAGGAAAAATCATACCTATTCCAAAAAGATCTAAAAAAATACCAATAAAACTTAATATGAAAATTACAATTACTTGTTTTTTTTCATTTTTAGATAAAATATTAAATATTTGATTAAATTTTAGACGAGATTTATTGAACATATTAATAAAATAAATTTTTATATTTTTTTAAAAAAAAGTTTGAAAAGCAAAAGTATAATTTTCCATTATAAACTATCTTATTCTTTTTCTCATGTTTCCTTAGAATTTTGTTATAAATTTTAATTGCTTTGTTGTTTAAATAAAAATTTTTAAATTTTGATTTATTTTCAACATATTTAGTCATCTCTAATACAATATGCAGAATCTCATTAGGAGAGTGTTTTTTTATTGTTATCTTGTTCTTATCAAAGTTCTCTTTCTTAAACTCAAAAGCCAAATTTAAATTAAAAATTTCTTCTATGGTGAGATTTCTTTTCAATTTTTTTGAGTAGTGTGGATAAATAGTGTTAAAATAATTTTCTGATGATGAATACATACAGCCAATTGGCATACTTCCAATAGAAAGTAAAGGTTTTCTAAACATAGTTATCAGACCATCATAGCCGGTTAGATTAGATATACAAAAATATGACTTGTATGCTAAAAAAATATCAAGAAAATCAGATTTTATTTTTGAAAAAGGGTAATCCAGAAAATGTTTATGATTAATATTTAACTTATCCTCTGCAATATTTCCCATTCTAATTACAAAGTAATCTTTTTTTAATAATCTCAAAACTGCGGATCTATAATTATCAATTTTATCATTTCTATGGTCATGATGTGACTTTGATTTTGAATTTAAACCATAATGAATTTTAAAATATTTTGGATCTCTAATAATTAATAAAACAATTTTTTTTTTCTTAATACCTATACTATTTAATAATTCGTTTCCTTTTTTGATTTCTTCTTTAGATAATTTTATTTGTGTTGGAAATTTTCTATAAAGGTTTTTAACATCATAGTCTCCTGAAATTGATTTACCAGTTACATGATTATTTAAAAATTTGATTTTTCGACTTATTAGACAAAAAGGTCTACAAAAAATTTTAGGAAATATCTTTAATTTCCTTTTAATCATTTTTGCTAATTGAATATTACAGGGTTGTGTAGGAAAATAAAAAAAATCTAAATTAATTTTATTATTTTTTTTTCTTTTTTTTTTAGCTTGCTCACATAAAAAAAGCTCAGTATTTGCAGAAAAATGACCCAATCTATCTGAATGGATTAATCCAAATCTTATCAATACTAAAGGTCTTATAGCTATAATAAGAAGAAAAATTATTGAAGCTAAAGGTAGTGTGAAAATTAAAATAGGATCTTTTTTAATAATTTGAAAATCTTTTTTTGTTAACATTATAAAAAGTATTTATATTTTTAATCACATAATCTAAATCTTTAAATTTTAAGTATTCGTGAATCGGCAGACTTAATATTAGCTTAGACAATCTCTTTGCATTTGGTAGGTTTAAATTTTTCGAATATTTTATAAAAGCTTTTTGATCAGGTATTAAAATTGGATGTTCTATTTTTGTTTCAATTTTCTTATTTTTTAAAAAATTGATTAATTTTGATCTTTTGTTTGCTAAAATTGTGAAAGCATAGAAAGTATGAGTAATTTTTTTACCTAAAAATGGTACTGCCACTTTTTTGGTTAAATTTTTAATGTAATAATTTGCAAATTTATTTTTTAATTTAATTTTATTTTTAAATTCTTTTAATGATTGATCAAGAAATATCGTCTGAATTGTATCTGGCTTAAGATTAATACTCGAATATAAGCAAGTCGTTTTATTTTTTGTACCAGCATATCTTAAAATTTTCATTTTTTCATAAATTTTTTTGCTATTAGTAACAACTAATCCTGCTTCTCCAGAAGCATTTAAATTTTTCATTGGATTTAAACTGAAACATCCTATGTCTCCAAAAGTCCCACAATATTTATTTAAAAGTTTTGTTCCAAAAGCTTGAGCACAATCCTCAATTAGTTTTAAATTATATTTTTTTGATATTTTTTTAATAACATTTATTGAGCAAGGATTGCCTGTGAAATGGACAGGTAATATTGCTTTTGTTCTCTTTGTTATTTTTTTTTCAATTTCTTTCTCATCTATATTTAAATCATTTTTTACATCTACGAAAACTGGTTTTGCACCTAATAATGTTATTGGTGTTGCACTAGTAATCCAAGAAAGAGGTGTTGTGATTACCTCATCATTTTTTTTTAATCCTATTGTTAACAATGCCAACAATATTGAGTCAGTTCCAGATCCTGTAAGTAAAGCAAATTTTGAGTCCAAATATCTTGCTAGTTTTTTTTCCATTTTTTCAACCTGAGGGCCCATTATTATTGGACCATTTTTCAAAAGATTATCAATTTTATCCGTGATTATCTTTCTAGTTTTTTTATTTTCAATTACAATTTTTTTATATGGAATCTTCATTTAAGAGTTTACATAGTTTTAATTTAATATAATACACTATCATAATACGAGAAGATAATTAAAGTTACTTATAAATATAAATGAAATTTTATCAAAAAAATGAATGCCGACTTTGTAAATCTAAGGATTTTTTTAAAGTCTTAGAACTAACTCCAACACCTTGGGCTGATGATTATCGAAAAAAAGACAAGATAGATAAACAAGAAACTGTTCCTTTAGATTTATATCAATGCAATTCGTGTTTTCACGTACAATTAAAAGATATAATTGAGGCAGAGGAAATTTATCTTAACTATACTTACGAAACTGAGAGTACATTAGGACTTGGTGAACACTTTGTTTCAACAGCTGATGACATATTAAAAATTTATAATAAAAATAAAGGTCTAGTTGTAGATATAGGAAGTAATGATGGAATACTATTAAAGTATTTTAAAGAAAGAGGTATGGACACATTGGGGATTGACCCAATGCCAGAAATTGCTGCAAAGGCTAGTAGATTAGGAATTAATACACTACCAATCTTTTTTAATTCTAAAACTGCTGAGGATGTTAAAAAAGATTATGGAAAAGCCAATATTGTTTCTTCTAATAATTTAGTTGCTGACACAGATGATTTAGATGATTTTGTGGACGGTGTTATAAAAATTTTAGATAAAGATGGTATATTTTTTTTTGAAACCTTTTATTTTTATCTTCAAGTTAAAAACTTTGTTTGGGATTTTACTTATCACGAACATTATTCATATTTTTTAGTAAAACCTTTGAAAAAATATTTTGAGTCTAAAGGATTTGAAATTATCAGTATAGTTCCTAATTTAACTAAAGGTGGATCGATGAGATGCGTTTTGCAATTAAAAGGATCAAACCATAAAGTTGAGGATAATGTGGAAAAGTTTATTGAACTAGAGGAAAAAGAAGGATTTTATAATAGAGGATTTATTGAAAACTATTCAAAAAAAATTGAAAATGGTAAAAAAGATTTTTTAAATAAATTAGATAAGATAATTAAACCTAATACTAAGGTATCTGGTTATGGTGCTTCTGCTACATCTACTACTTTGATTTACCATTATAATCTTGGAGAAAAGATAGATTATTTATATGATGATTTTAAAGTTAAACAGGGACTTTTTAGCCCTGGCTTTCATTTAGAAGTTTTAAGTCCTGAAAAAATATCAACAAACAGACCAGAATATATCATTATACTTGCTTGGAGATATTACAAAAAAATTATAGAAAAAAATAAAGATTATTTAATTAATGGTGGAAAGTTTATTATACCACTTCCACAATTTAAAGTTATAGATAAAACTTATCTTGAAAAATAAAATTAAATTAGGTTGGATTGGTTCAGGATTTGTAAGTCAAGTTGCTCATTTGAATAGTTTCACAAGTATACCAAACATAGAAATTGTTGCTTTAGCTGAAATAAGAAAAAAATTGGGATTAAAAAATTGTGTAAGGTTTGGAATTAAAAAATTTTATACTAATTTTCATAAAATGATAGAAGAGGAAAAACTAGATGCTGTTGTTTGTATAGTTAGAAGGTATCAAACATATATGATTGCAAAAGAAATATTAAAAAAAAAAATAAACCTCTTTACTGAAAAACCAATGGCTCCAACTTTGAAACAAGCCTCTCATTTGGTAAATTTGGCTAAAAAAAATAAGCTAATTTATGTTGTAGGAAATATGAGAAGACATGATTCTGGTGTAAATTTTTGTAAAAAAAAATTTTTAGAATTAATTAAGTCAAAAAGAATCGGTAGTTTTTTACAGTACAAACATACTATATTAGCAGGGGGTGATTATTGTAATATTGATGGATATATACCAACAAAGGAAGAAGTTTCAAAAAAAAGATTTTATCCAGACTCACCAGAATGGTTGCCAAAAAAATATGAAAAACAATATGAAAAATTTCTTAATTATTTTAATCATAATATTAATCTTTTAAGATTTTTTTTTGATGAAATAATAGATATTAAATTCCAAAATTATAATGATAATTCAGGAAATTTTTTGTTTAGTCACCAAAAATATAATGGTTCATTTGATTATTTTTATTTAAAAAATAATTCATGGAAAGAAACTCTAGAATTTATTTTTACTGATGGTAGCATTAAGTTAGAATTACCACCTGCATTTATAAAAAATAAACCTGCAAAAGTAAAAATATTTTCTAATAAAGAAAAAAAAATCATAGAACAGGTACCAGATTTTAACTGGTCTTTTAAAAATCAAGCGGAGAATTTTATTAAAAATTTAAAAAATAAAGAAACAAGTATTTCTTCAGGGGTAGATTCTCTTAATGATATAAGAACAATTGATAAAATTTGGAGAAAAAAATTCACTAGTATTTAGTGTAAATTTGAAAATCTTGATTGGCTAAAAAACTTTTACTTATGAGAATTAGACCACAACTCTCTAAATATTTCTCTGTTAATTTGGCTTCTCTTAACCATCCCCAAAATTGATACTGGTCGTACCTTAAAATAAAATTATAAATAATTTTAATAAATTTAATTATAGAATGTTTGAAAGATTTATAGGTTGGTGGGGAGTCAATAAGTAAAATTTTTCCATGTGGATTTATTAAAGTGTAAACTTTTTTAAAAATTTTCAGTATTAAATTTTTAGGCATTGCATATAAAACTTGGGAAAAAAAAATAAAATCGTAATTTTCTAATTTTTCAATATCTGTCTCATATTTTAAATTTTTATATTTTTTAATCAGCCACCTCGAAGGTAATTTTGATGTATCAAAACATTGTAGCTTTATATCTTTTCTATTTTCTAATATTATATTCTCAATAAATCCCAGTCCTGTTCCAAAAGATAATACTTTTGCATTGGGTGGTAATAACTTAATTATTTCAAGAGAAATAAATTTTTTTTCATCTAACCATTTTTTTGGCAACTGGTCCCAAGATGAATATTTTCTAAACAATATTTCGTAAAAATCTTGATAAAATGTTGAAGATGGTAAATTAAAATACTTTGTGTTTAATCCTGAATTTTTAAAGGATATTTCAAACCATTCTCGTTCCCACAATTTTTCCTCTAACATCTTTATAAATCTTTAATTTGATGAAAGAAATTTGTAATTTTTCTTTTATCATGCTCTCTTGGTGCCCAGTGAGGAAATTTAACATCAAAGCTTTTTTTAAATGGTCCTGAATAAATTTCATGGAATATACATTCTCTACTTTTAACAACAGGCATGTGCCAAAAATTTCCTGAGGAGGTTCTATAATAAAATTTCTTAATTGAATTTCTTTTAAAAGATTCAAGAGAAATTTTTTTAATAACTTTCCCTTTTATATTAAAAATGTACAAATCTAATTTACCTGAAATAACGTGATAAGTTTCGCTGTTTCCAGGTGGATGTCTGTGAGGAGGCATATAAGAGTTTTTTAGTGCAAATATCATCATTTCTTGAACCTTAGAATTTTTTGATAAATGAACACAGACCCTTGATCTTCCGTTTATTGAATTTTGAGCTAATCTCCTCAGCTTATTGATATCATTTCCTTTAAAAAGGAAAATTGGCTTTTTATTTTGAATAACGTTTTTCATAAATTTTATCCAAGAGTTTTACTTTTTCTTTAATTACAATTTCTGATTTTAAAAATTTTAATTTTAATAGTTTTTTTGATAATTTATTATTAATATTATTTTTGCATGCTCTAGGTTCTTTATACCCAATATCTTTAAATTTAACAATTTTATATTTCATGAGGTTTTTTAATTTACTTGATTTAATTATGTAATCAGCAAATTTTGTCCTTGATAAAACTTCGCTTGAACAAAGATGAAACACCTTTTCTTTTGTTTTTTTTCTAATTAATTTTTCTATAGATTTATTAAAATCCTTCATATGTGTAATTGTAAAGAGATTATCAGAGGCCATTTTAGGATCCTTACCTAGCAATGTTATATAAGTGTCTTTAACCATGCATCTGAATTTATCACTCATATTAACATTCCGTCCCGTTCTTATTATATGGTAATTTCTATATTTTGATCTGCCTAAATACTTCTCTACAGCATACTTTGTTTTACCATATACATTTACTGGATTTGGTTTGCTAGATTCATTATAAAAACCTTTTCTACCATTAAATACTTCGGCTGATGAAATATAAATAATTCTGGTCTTTTTTTTTATTAAATCACTAATAAAATTGTTGGTGAGAAGTGTGTTGATTTGATAAGATTTTTTTGGATTCTGATGTACCCATCTGACGTTTGTTTCAGCTGAAAGAATTATAACAATATCTTCACATGATATTTGCTTTAAAATTTTATTTTTTTCATTCTTATTATTAAAAGAAAACTTTACTAAATATTTACTATAATTTTTATTGTATGTTCCAATAGTAATAAATTTTTTTTTTAAATGGTTAAATAAAGGCCATCCAATTGATCCAGAAGCGCCAATTAAAAAAATTTTCACAATGTATTTTCAACTAAGGTTTTTTTTATTGCCCAAAAATCATTAATTTTTCCTATATCTTTTTGAGATGATACAAATTGATTCTCAACAGCAAAATGAAATGCCTTTTTTTTAGAAACTATTTTTTTTAAAATTTTATATCTTATGTTTGGATCAGATGGTAACTGAAATAAACTATAACATAATATTCCAGAGTATAAATTTAAATTTTTGATTAAATTATTTAAATGTATTAATGAGTCTTTCATGCAATATTCAACAGTACTTAACTCATAAATAAAATTATTTCTTGTACAATAATCTCTTAAAACTAAATTTTGAATACTTTGAGGAACTCTTTCTCCTAGAAACGGTCTACTAAAGATATATCCTTTAAGTACTTTTTTCATAATTTTTTTTAAATTTTTGGATATTTGTAGATCATTCCAATCTTTGAAGCTGGTTTAATTTCAATGGGTTCAAAAAATTCACCTAATTTTTTATCCCCATAGGGAGAAAAGAGACTTTTAAATCGACAGTTAAATGACCATCTTGTATCTTTTTCTAAGTTAACTACGTTCCCATGAGGCAAATTTTGATTGAATATTAATACTTGTCCAAATTTTATATCGATCCAATTTACGTTTTTTTTTATCTTTGAAAACAATTGGTCCGTACTAATATTTTTTTTTAGTAAAGAATTGACATAATTAATTTTTCTGGGATTTAAGATATACATTGATTTACTTTTATAGCAATTAACCATTGGCATCCAAACTACTGTTTCAAAAGGAGAGTCTCCCGACCAAGTATCAGAGTGAATTGGTAAAAGTGAGGATTTGTCTCTTGGTAGTTGTATACTTAAATTAATTTTTTGCTGCATTGCAAGCTCATTGCCAACAATTTCATACAAATACTCCTTACTAAAATCGTAATAATCTTTTTTAAAAGACTTTAAGGAATTTAAATGATTATAAACTTTTATTCTCAAATCATTTAAATTTGTTTTTTTTATATATTTGTGGAAATCATTTAAAATTTTTTCATCAGAAAATTTATGTAAACTTTTATCTTTTATAATTTTTTTTAAATACGAAGTAATTTTCGTTCTAAAAATTGACAGCTTCTTAATATTCTTAATATCAAGAACAATAAAACCATTTTTCGTATATTTTTGAATATTATTTTTTTTCATAAAATTCTAATTACAACTATTTTTTTACATTTTTTTCATTTTTCTTGAAACATCTTTGTAGCTCAAACCAGTGTAATCAAGTAATTCTTGTTGAGTTCCATACTTTTCAATAAATTCATCTTCTATTCCCATAATAGATATCTTTGCTTTATTATCCGAATCTTTCAATTCTGATGAAAATTCAAGAACTGATGATCCAAATCCCCCTGCAATTAAATTTTCTTCAATTGTGATAATTTTTTTTGAATTTTTAATTATTTTTTTTAAAAGTATCTTGTCTAGTGGTTTAATTGTAGAGAAATGAGCAATACCGCAATCAATTTTTTCAAATTTTTTTAAATATTCACAAGCCTTCAATGCTATATGACTTGATACACCTGTGGTTACAAAATTATATTTGGTAAGTTTTTTAAGGATTATTCCTTTTCCAATTTTTGGTTTGTGTTTATTTGTAATAATTGTTTCTCCTCCTCTCGCAATTCTTACGTATAAAGGTCCTTTTAATTTTAAGGAGTCTATTATCAAATTTTTCATTTCGTGAGCATCAGCTGGTGAGATTATTGACATGTTAGGAAGAGTTCTCATAATAGATATATCCTCTATTGCTTGATGAGTTGGACCCAATGGAGCATAAACTAATCCACCACCATTTCCAATTAATGTTACGGGAAGGTTATGAGCGCATAAATCTATGGCTACCTGTTCAAAACATCTTCTTGTAATAAAAGTAGCAATAGTGTTCACAAAAGGTCTAAATTTTTCGAATGCTAATCCAGCTGCCATACCTATTATAGATTGTTCAGCAACACCTTCCATGAAAAACCTATTTGGATACCTTTTTTTAAAATTATCTAAAACTCCAGGACCTAAATCTGATCCAATAAAAACTATGTTTTTATTTTTTTTTGCTAATTCAAAAACTGTCTTTAGACATGTCTGTCTCATTTTATGTCTCTTTACCTAAACATTTGTTAATCTTTAAAACCTCTTCTCTGGTAAAAAAGTTTTTGTGATGCCAAAAAGGATTATTTTCTGCAAAATAAAATCCCTTTCCTTTAATTGTATGACAAATTAATGCTGTTGGCTTAGTTTTATTTTTTTTTATTTTTTTTAAATACCTACTAAGTTGAAAAATATCATGACCGTTTACCGCTTTTACTTTATATCCAAAACTTTCCAGTTTTTGCTTTAATGGCTCTAAATCCAATACTTCTTTAGTTTTTCCATAAGATTGAATTTTATTATAATCAATAATTACATGAAAATTATTTAATTTATGTTTTGATGCAATCATGGATGTTTCCCAAAATGATCCTTCGTTTATTTCACCATCACCAACTATTACAAAAGTTTTATAATTTAATTTTTTTAGTTTTGATGCAATTGCCATTCCTAAACCTATTGCTGGACCGTGTCCTAGAGCACCTGTAGATGCCTCAACTCCAGGAACTTTGCCATACTCTGGATGACCGCCCAATATTGAATTAAACTTGCTGGCTGAATTAAGAATCTCTTTCTTAAAAAATCCTTTGTCAGCTAATAGAGCATAAAGTGCTAAACAACCATGTCCTTTACTGAGTATAAGTCTGTCTCTTTTTATATAGTTTGGTTTTTTTGGATTGTATTTTAAAAAATCGTCATATAATACTCTCAAAATTTCAATTAACGACATTGCTGAACCCATATGGCCTCGACCTCCACCAAAGAGACAATTAACAACAAGTGATCTTAAATACTTTGATCTAGAGTCTAGTTTTATTTTGAGTTCTGCGTTTTTTTTCATTTATGAATAAAATCTATTAATTTGTTTACATATATAAATAATTTCTTTTTTTTTAAGAAATTGATTTATTGGCAAAGTTAAAATTCTTTTCGCCTGTATTTCTGCATTTGGGAACGAGCCATTTTTTAAATTTAAAAATTTTGATGCGCTTTGTAGATGAATTGGTACAGGGTAATGAATTGCCGTATCAATACCTTTATTTTTCAAAAATTTTTTAAGTTGATCTCTTTTATCAACTTGAATTACAAAGGTGTGATAGGTATTAAACTGATATTTATTTTCATTTGGAAAATAAATTTTTTTTGGATTCAAATTTTCCAAATATAAATTCACATTATTTCTTCTTATTTTAATTATTTTCTTTAGATTTTTTATTCTAAAGTTGAGAATCGCAGCCTGTAGGTTATCCATCCTAGATACGTAACCAAAATTTTTCACATTATTTCTATCATCATCCATACCATGAGTCCGAAGATTTTTTATCTTTTGATAAAGACTTTTATTATTTGTTGTAAGATAACCACCATCACCAATAGCATTTAGATTTTTTAATGGGTGAGCAGAAAAACAGCCAACATCACCCCATGCTCCAGACATTTTTTTTTTGTATTGTGACATTATTGATTGTGCGCAATCCTCTATTACAGGAATTTTATATTTTGATGCAACCTTAATAATTTTATCCATATCACACATTCTACCTGTTAAGTGCACAGGCATAATTGCTTTAGTTTTCTTTGTTATTTTTTTTTCAATTTCATTTATATCTATATTCTGATCATTTTTTACATCGGCGAAAACAGGTTTTGCACCTAAATGAACTATGACTGCAGTTGATGCTACAAATGAATTTGGAGGAGTAATTACCTCATCTCCTCTTCTTACTCCAAGTAAATGTAATGCAAGTGTTAAAGCATCTGTTCCACTGTTTAAAGATACGCAATATTTAGTTTTACAGATTTTTGAAATGTTATTTTCAAATAAATTTACTTCAGAACCTCCAACCCATTCACCACTACCAATAACTTTATTAATAATTTTTAATATTTGGGCTTTCTCAAAATAATATTGTTTTTTTAAATTTATGTATGGAATTTTCATTTTGAATTATAAAAATCATTTACAACTTTAATTATGTAGTCCATTTGAGTTTTGGATAAATGTTGATCACAAGGAAAACTTATAATTGATTTACTGTGACGGTCAGTGACTGGAAAATCTCCTATTTTGTGATTTAAAAACTTCATTGCTTTTTGTCTGTACATTGGCACTGGATAGTGAACCTTTGCTTCAATACCTTTTTTCAAGCAAAACTTTAATAATTTATCTCTGTTTTTTGCAAATACAATATACAAATGGTATACAATTTTGTAATTTTTTAATCTTGGTGGAATTTTTATTCCCTGAATTTTACTTAAATTTTTATCAAAATAGTTTGCATTTTTAATTCTTTGATTTGCAATTTTTTTTGCACTTGGTATTAACCAATTACCTACAACAGCCTGTAATGTGTCTAGTCTTGAGTTATAACCAGTAATCTTGACATGGTCTCTGTCCTCTAGGCCATGATTTCTTAGTAATTTTAGATATTTATAATACTTTTTATTGCTTGTTACTATAATACCACCATCAGACCATACGTTTATATTTTTTAGGGGATGTAGTGAAAAAGCGCCAAAGTTACTCCAAGTTCCCGAATTTTTTTTGCTAATAGAAGCAAGTATGGATTGGCAGGCATCCTCAACTATTGGTATTTTATGTTTTTTTGCAATTTTATTCAGATGGATCATGTTGGTCATATAACCAGTAAAATGTACTGGAACTATTGCTTTAGTTCTCTTGCTTATTTTTTTTTCAACTAAATTGGTATCCATGCAAAAGCTATCATCACAATCTACAAAAATAGGCTTAGCTCCAAGTTCACAAATGGCCCCAACTGTTGCAACAAATGTATTCGCTGCTGTAATTACCTCGTCTCCAGGCTTTATTCCTATTAACTTTAAACTCAATTTAATTGCGTCTGTTCCAGAATTAACTCCAACTGCATATTTTGTGCCTATTAATTTTGCAAATTTTTTTTCAAAAATTTCTAATTCTTTTCCAAGTGTAAAATCACCAGTTTTTACAAATTTTTTTAAATTTCTCCACAAATCATCACAATTTGAAAATTGCTGAGCTAAATATGAATATCTTACTTTCAATTTCTTACTTTAATTTTATGTTATTCATTCTTTTAATATTAAAAAACATCTCATCCTCAAAAGTATTTATTAATAATTTTTTTTCAAAAACATTTTTTAAATCTAATACAGCGTCTTTTACTGTTTTTTTTGTCTCAAAACCAATTAAATTTTTTATTTTTTCTGAACTTACATGATATGATCTATTGTCATTTGACTCGGTTTGAATAATTTTAACATCTTCCCCTATTACTTCTTTAACATTAGATGCAAGCTCATTAACTGTTTGATTTTTAAAACCTACATTAAATATCTCACCGTTTACTAAATTAGCGTCTGAATTTATTACAGCTAGGTATGATTCAACCATATCGTCAATATGAACATTTGGTCTTAATTGATCTCCACCAAATACTTTTATTT
>MDTG01203748.1_pt1 | contig 12678 bp, 14 predicted proteins | sample 811421 | NCBI WGS metagenome assembly MDTG01 (sample SAMN05326645, study PRJNA326480) | marine metagenome | isolation source: seawater | place: Pacific Ocean: South East | collected 2011 | reverse complement strand
TTTAAAAAAAACAAATATAAAATTATTTATTAAAACGTGGCATAATTCAATTACAACTCTTTATTTTAATGAAATTATGAAAGGAGATATTCAATATTTTTTTAATAATATAAATACAATTGTAGAAGCAGAATACTTAAAAAAATATTTTAATTATTTTAAAGAAGTATATGTTACATTAGATAAAACACTTATTGAATATGTAATAAATTTAGTACAAAAATTAACAAAACTTTCTTTTTTGTATTATAAAAAAGAATAATATATATCACTTTATTTAGATTTAAAAAAAAATCAATACAATTTTATCATATGAGTTCAATAGAAGAATTTAAAAAAATAATTGACGATTTTACAAATGATTTAATTTCTAGTTATCCTGAGTTAAAAGAAAAATTTACAAATATTAATTACAATAGTTATTATCATTATTGTAAGGATTTATATCCAGAAAACTTTTTTCATATTTTATATGAAAATAATGAATTATTTGAAAATGAGCAAGCGCAATATTTATTACCAGAAGTAAATTTTAAAGAAATTATGGAAGATGAAACATTTAGCGAATCATCCAAAAAAACACTTTGGAAATACATTCAGTTAATTTTGTTTTGTGTTTGTAATAATTTAAAAGATAAATCTGATTTTGGAAATGCAAATTATTTATTTGAAGCAATTGAAGAAGATGATTTGCATAAAAAAATAGAAGAAACAATGAGTGAAATGAAAAATATTTTTATGAATTTTGATAGTTCTTTAAATGATTCTAATGAAGGAATCGAAAATGTATTTGAAAATATGATGGGAGACATAAGTAATATTGAAAATATGTTTAATCAAGATATTTCTGGTGAAGAAGCATTTAAGAATATATTTAATGAAGGAAATTCTGGAGAAAATCCATTTGAAAATATGATGGATCCAGAACAAATGAAATCTCATTTATCTGATATTATGGGAGGTAAAATTGGAAATTTGGCAAAAGAAATAGCAAAAGAGGCGTCAACTGATTTAGGAATTGATGAAAATATGAGTGAAGAATCACAACAGGATTTTTTAAAAAATATGTTTAAAAATCCGACAAAAATTATGGATATTGTAAAAAATATTGGAAATAAATTAGAAGAAAAATTCAAGAGTGGTGAAATTAAAGAAAGTGAATTGATGGAAGAAGCGCAAGAAATAATGGGTAAAATGAAAGATATGCCTGGTTTAAAAGAAATGATGAAATCAATGGGAATGGATACTGGTGGTAAATTTGATTTTAAGGGTATGGCAAACAAAATGCAACAAAATATGAAACAAGCAAAGATGAAAGAAAGAATGAAGAAAAAATTAGATGAGAAAAATAAGAAACAACCACAAGAAGATACCGGAATTATACAAGATGTTGGAAATGAAACATTTGTATGGAATGAAACAAATAGTAATTCAAATGAACCTTTAAAAAAATCATCATCAAATCCTAAAAAAAATAAAGGAAAAAAGAAAAAGAAGAAGAAGAATAATTAACACAATAAAATAGTATATATATTTAATCCTAGTATGTAGTTTATAAATTAATTAAAAAGAAAAAAAAGAAGAATTAAATATATATATAAAGTAATTAAACATGAATGAATCATTTTGGATTAAAGAACCATCTATATTATTTCGTAAAGATAAAATATTTCAATTGTGGCCTTATGAAGGTATGACCTTTGAAGAAAAATTAAATGCAACAACACGATTTGTAATATGTGTTTCATTATTTGGATTTATGATATTAAATAATTATTTAATTCTTTTATTTGGAATTGTTCTTATTTTAGCATTAGTTACTTTATTTTTTTATATAAATAAGTCAAGTTATGAAGGATTAGAAAATAATGTACAAATAGATGCAACAAAAATGTCAAATGAAAATCCATTATATAATGTAATGCCAGTAGATTATCAAAATAATGTAAATAAAGAAAAAATGAAAACAAATTATAATATATCACGAGAAGAAAGTATAAATAATAGTGCTAAAAATTTTATTTTAGAACAAAATAAAGATAATAGTGAAATTGGAAATATTTTTCAAAGTGTAACAGATAATATGGAATTTGACAAATCAATGCGACAATTTTATACAAATCCTAGTACTACTATACCAAACACACAAGATGATTTTTTAAAATATTGTTATGGTGATTTACCATCTGAAAAACCATTGATAATACATTAATAAATATATATATTTTAAAAAAATATATATCTTTTATATAATAATTATGAGTCAAATTGTAGATTTTATGTTTAACAATATTTCTCGCATTGGTCAAGATCCATACAATCACACACAAGATGCAACTATAAATAATGGAACCGCATCATATTTATTAACAAATTTAAATCAAAATAATGAAAAAAATGCTATTAACATTATGACAAATTATCCAACGATGAATTCAAAGGGTACAACACAATTAGGACCTTATGGTTATAATGTAGATGAAAATACACAATTGATTCAATCTAAACTTACAAATTTAAATTGTAAAATCAATTTACAAGAAAGAAGTTATTTAACAGTTCCTTATTTAGGAAGAGGAAATGTAGATGTTGGACTTGAAAACTCTTTAAAATTTGGAGATACATTTAAAGAAAAAAAAAGTGCTATGCAATTAGCAGAAAAATCACAAAATGATTTAGAAAAATATCCATTAAACAAAGATTTAAAATCTAGTATAAATGATCCAAGTCAGCGTATTGAAGAAAGTGCTGTAAAAGGTTGGATACGTGGTGGGTTGCCTTCAAGAGAAATTTATAAAAATAAAAAACTTCAATGTAATTAATTTGTTATTATGTATATATAATGACAAGTACTAAAAAATGTAATCAACAAAATGATTATATATGCGAACAATTAAAAAATAAAAATACATTATCTTATTTAATAAATGATGTATATTCAGAACAAAAAAAACCATGTCAAATGTTTGTTTTAGGTTCGAATCCATCTAAAATGAATTCAAAACATTTTTCTTCAAATTCAATTGATATAGAGAGTCGCTTACGTGGAATAAGAAGTTGTAATCTAGAAGGTAGTTCATTTAAACCAGAACTACAAAAAAAAGATTTTTTTACACAAGATTTATTTGTAAATCATTTAAAAGATTCTATTTATGTGCCTCGTCCATTTTATCATGATCCAAATGTAAGAAGTGGATTTCATAATATTTAAATATATATAATATTATTAGTATTATATATATGTCATTTACTCGTTTTCACGATGATCCAAATCGAATTCAAAAGACAAATTTAGAAACAAGTGCAATAAATGATTATACATTTAATTTACCAAATAATGTAAATTCAAAAAGTGTATTTTTTACTGATCCTCATTTACGAATGCAGAAAAATGGAACAACATTATGTAGAAATATGGTAGATGTTGAAAGTGAATTATTTACAATGAATCGTACTTTATGTAGAGATAACGTAAATCGTAATAATTATATTGAAAAACAAGATTATAAAGTATATATTCATCCAAAAAATATAACGAAAACTATAACAAAACAACCAAGATCAAGTCATCCTGCTTGGATGTTACGTGGAACAGGTATTGAGCGTAGTGAATATTTATTATCAGATCCACAAAAAAATGTAATTATTCCATTTCAATCCTATTTAGACACAAATATATTAGAAAAGGATTATTATAATTTAAATGATTGTAAAAAAATATAAAATCTTATATATAGTAAAGTTTAGATGGCACAAATAGCAGTACCCGTTTTATTATTAGGAGTTGCTTATTTAATAAGTAACGATAAGAAGAAAGAATCATCTTGTGAACAAGAAGGATTTTCTGAATTAACATCTGCTGAAAATCAAGGTAATCTTATTGCAAATAGAAGTAATGACTACCAACCAAATGAAGAAAATACAATATTAAATACAAACAATAAAGAACAATTATCCCAATATCAAGATAAATATTTTTTAAATAATATTAATAAAGAGAATAAAAACGATAATATTTTTGAAACATTAGCAGGAAATCAAATAAAAACAAGCGATTTAAATCATAATAATATGAATTTATTTTACAGTAGTAAATCAAATGGTCATAATACAATTAAAGAAAGTAGTATTTTAGATAATTATACAGGACAAGGAACTTATGATATTAAAAAAGACGAAACCGCTGCATTTTTTAAACCCGAAAGTAATATTCAAAATGTATATGGTAATCAAAATCAAAATGATTTTCTTCAGTCTAGGGTAAATAGTTCTCAACGTCATGCAAATACAAAACCATGGGAAGAAATAAAAGATACACCAGGAATTGGTATGAAATACGATGAAAGTTCCACACAAGGATTAAATAACTTTAATATGAAACGTGATATGTATACTCCAAAAACAGTTGATGAATTGCGCGCATCAAATAATCCAAAAATGGTTTACACATTAGATAATCATATGGGTCCAGCAATAAATCCAATTACAAATATGGGTCAACATGGTAAAATTATAAAAAAGAATGTTGATTTAACAACAATGAATAGTAATTTAGGAATGATTGCAAAAACAAGTGGTCCAAATAGTCATATGCGTCAATCACATCAAATGTTAACAAATGAAAATAGACCTTCTACATCAGTAGAATATTATGGTGTAAAAGGTTCTGGATTAGATCAACCTTCTTATGTTTCTGGTAAATATATGGAACCACATAAACAACAATTATCTTCGCCTGGACCGTATAATATGAGTATCCAAGAAACAAACCCAACAAATACTTTAAATTACAATAAAGATTCTTATAGTATATTAAATAATAATCGTAGTACAACAAAGGATTCGTATTTTGGTAATGTGGGAGGTATGATTTCAAATGTAGTTGAACCCATTGTAAAAGGATTAAGACATAGTAAAAAGACAAATTCTGTAACAAACTCGAATCCAAGTGGTAATGTAAATGGAGGATATAAACAACCTGTTGTATATAATCCCAATGAAAAGGTTTCAACTACAAACCGCCAAATGTACGAAGATAAATTATCTATGAATCATTTAAACGTACAAAAACAAGATGGAACAGCATATATGAATACACGTCCTTTATTAAATGATACACAAAGAAGTACATTAAATCAAAATCAAAGTGGTCCAGCGTCTAGTTCAGTAAAAGGAAATAAAAATTACGACGCTGAATATAATCAACGAAATCAAACTAAAGTTACTGCGTGTAATGTTCATGGTAATGGAAATATGGGATTATTTAACAATAAAGTAAATATGATAGAAACAAATAAAGAATTATGTAATAATAGGCAAACACCTTTTTATAATCCACAAATGAGTCAAATAAATCATCCTAGTGAATTATTGGGAGAATTTACAAATATGCCACAACAATACGAAAATAAACAACAAGATAATATGGATTCTTCTTTATTACAAGCATTTAAAGAAAATCCATACACACAATCTCTTCAAAGTGTAATATAATCTAAAAAATAAGGGTGTAATTCTTTCATAATATTAATATATTGTGTATTATTATTTGCAATTCCATCATAAATCATATTTCCAGAAGGATATTCATAAATTAAAATTTTATTATTTTGTAGTTCTAATTTATATTTAAGTTTTACAATACCATCTTGATAATATGTTTTCATAATAAATGGATATTCTTTATTTTTTATAAAAGAATATCCAATATTATAGTCTGGATTTTTAATTTCACATAAATAATAATCCCATAGATCATTTGGAATATCTCTAAAATAACAAGAAGTTCGTATTGTTTTATTTGGTAAAAATTGTTCAAATTTTTCATCAATCATTGTTTTATCACATTTTTTTAATGAATAATGAATAAATGTTTTTTCATGTCTATGTGCGTTTGATGATAAAATAACTCGTTCTTTGTTATCTTTTAATGAACAAAACATGGGTTCTAAAAAATATAATGCACCATCTAATATATAAAATTCTTGTAAGTTAATTGGTATTACAATTGCGCAATGAGACATTTTTGGTGTTCCTTTTACTTTAAATATAGAAGGTACGCTCGCTGGAATAATATAACTATTTATACCGTAGTTTTTTTTTAAATACATTTTAATAAAATAACAAAAAGAAATACAGTTTCCACTATTAAATTTTTGAACACTTATTTTAGAATTTTCTTGATTATAAATAACATATGGAAATGTAGAAAAACAAATATTATTATACATATTTTCAATTAATTCTAAAAGTTGTTTTTTTTTGATATCTTGATTAAATAAATATATTTTTTCAAAAATACAGTTTTCTTTTTTCATTATTATATAAAAATATATAAATAATTATATTTTTATTTATTCATGGAATGTAAAAAAAAACAAATTACTGAATTGATTAAAAATAAAAATATACCTAATATTTTATTTTATGGTCCATTTTTGGAAGGTAAAGAAGATTTGTGTAAATATTTTTTAAATTTATTGTATCCCAATAAAGAAAATTATAATAAATTTGTATTACGTGTTAACTGTTTATACACAAATGGTATTCAAACTATGAAAAATGATATAAAATTGTTTGCAATGCAAATCATAAGAAAAGAAAAAGATTTATCATTTAAGACAATTGTTCTAGAATACGCTGAAAATTTAACATATGATTCTCAATATTGTTTAAGAAGAACAATTGAACAATATAGTAATCACACAAGATTTATTATTTTATGTGAAAATAAACATAAATTATTACAACCAATTTGTTCTAGATTTGTACAAATTTATGTAAATTTAAATTATCATAAAAAAAATTTTTATTTATATGATACATTTAGATACAATAAATATAATCAGTTTATGAAAGAATATAATTCTATTTTAGAAAACAACCAATTTAAACAATTATTTCCTTTAGCAAAAAAAATGTATATGAATCATTTTTTTAGTCTTGAGATTCTTTATAAATTTAAACAAAATCCTAAATATAATATAATTAATTTAAGTTTTGAAAATTATCGTAAAACAGTTAGAAATGAAATATTATGTATATTTTATATATTAAGTGTTTTTCGTAATAAATCAAATATTCAAATCTGTTCATTATAATAATGGAAGATCATAATTCAAATTTGCTAAATGATTCTAAGAATGAGTGGTGTATTCGTTTAATGAACGTACTATCTTCTCATATTATTGATGGTTTTCGTTCTATTTTTAATGAATCAATTACATTATGTGAAACAAATGAAGAACCAGAAAAATATTTAATGACTTTTCAAAATTTGTTGTCTAGAATTCCAAAATGGAATCAAACTATAATTGAAAAAGAATGTAATCGTATTAAAGAATGTTCAAAATGTGTATATTTGAATGATTTAATTACATGTGTACATGTTGTTCAATTAAAAATATTAAGTTGTGTTCGTACAAGTAATGATGTAAAAAAGATTGATATAGATATTCCACAATTTGATCGTTTTTTGCACAATGTATATATTAATATTGCTCGTAAATTGTATTCAAATATTTATTTATTTCAAGTAGATATTAGTCCATTAGAACAACAAAAAAATAATAGAGAATTTGAAAATATCGTTCAAGCAAGTATTATGAATACAATTCGTGATAATATTCCGATTGATTTGCTACTAAAACAATACATGGATGAAACACAAGTAGAAGATGTTGAACAAAAAATTATATCAAAAGAACCTATTGAAGAAAAAGAAACTCAAAATATAGATTCTAGTAATTCAACTACTACAAATGAAAAAGAAACAGAAGTTCCATCAAATGATAATATATCATTTTCAGAAAATGTAAAAACACTTGATCCATTAACAAATGAAATTGAAAATGAAAAAATAAATTTTGAATCAAAACCAGAACCTGCAAGTTTATACGACGATGAAGAAGATGATGAAGAAATTCTTAAAATTGGTGAATCAATACAATTAAATTTAGGAGAATCTCTTGACCCAAAACCAGAAAAAATAGAAAATGAAGAAATTACACCAATTGATTTAAATGAACTGTCTGTTAAAGAAGAAACAAATGAAGCTCCTCCAAAAAATGATGTTATTGATCTAAATATTGAAGAAATACGACTTTAATACGTTTGAACTGTTTTTAAAATATCCGTAAAGTATTTAAATGGATATTTTAAAAACACATGGTTTTATGAGTTTTGTTATTGCTTGTATGTATTTTATTGTAAAAAGTTTAATGAACCGCTTTAATACAAATAAAGAAGAATATGAAACAACCCGTAAATCATTATTTAAGGATTCAGTTTTATTATTTATTTTATCTTATTTACTTTTTGTTGCCCGCGAACAATTGATTCAATTTCAACAAGCAAAAACCGAAGTATTTACAAATGAACCTTCTTTTTAATAATTAATTAATACTCCATCACTATAACCTCCTGCGTTTTTCATAGATGGTTTTATCATTGTTTCATCATTATGAAAATTTTCTTCTTTAAATTTTAATAGTAAAAATGAAAATAAATTAGAATTAGGTATTTTATGTATAGGTATAATTTCAAAATGCTTTTTATGATTTAAATATATTAAATCATCACACCAATTATCTAGTCCATCAAAAATATGCGTAACATATAAAATACATGCTGATCGTTCAATACATTCCTTTTTTAAATAATTCATAAATTTGTCTTTTATCAACAAATCTAAATTTACAGTAATTTCATCTAAAAGGCATACTTTAAAGGGTTGAATTAATCCCAAATAAAGTTGTACTCGTTTTCGCTGTCCTTCGCTTATTTCATTTAAACTCCACTCTTCGTTAATTTCTAAAATAGATATAAGTTCTTTATTTCTTTCTGGATAAGTTTTTTTTAATTTTATCATCATTTCTTTTACTTTAATACTAGATTGCATTGGCATATTATATCCACAATAAGCAACTGTTCTAGTTCCCCATTCGTTTGTAATATATACAATTTCCTTATTTATACTTGTATCTCTAAATGGATCTTTATTATAAACTTTAACACTGTCATATGGTGCTAATGTTTTTCCTGATATAATTTTTAATAAAGTAGATTTTCCAGTACCATTTAGTCCACTTAATACATAACATTTTTTTTCATACAATTCAAGATTTAGATTTTCAAAAAATTTAATATTATCATAATAAAATGTTAGATTTTCAATAGAAATACACTTCATAAAATATATATTTTTTTTTATTTAAATACATATTATTACTCTATTTAAATATGAAAACTTCTTTTTTATTTTATTTTTTGGTTTTTTTGCCAACTATTTATTGTACACAAAAATACCCAACACCTAGATGGTTGCAAATTTGTAATTCAAGTAATTCTATATCAAATTATATAAATAAAACAACAACATCATTAATTCTTTTTTTAAAAGAAAATCGTGAATATTTATATTCATAATTGAGTACAAATTGTTCCATTTTTTTTACAATTTGGACAAACACTCTCTAATAAAGAACCTTCTTTATGTTTTTCATAACAACAATTATGAATTATAATATTACAATAATTACATTGTAATTTATCATTATCATCTTCATCCTCATATATAATAGAATCTTTACAATAAAAACATTCTTTTTTATTTCTTTTTAACCAACACATTCATATTAATTCAATTTATATTAAAATTGAATTAGATATATTTTGATAATTATAATTATAATTATGAAACTATTGACTCTTTTGATATCTTCTTTTATTTGCTCTACAAATTCGTTGTTATTGGTTCCATATATTTTTAAAAATATGTTACCAATTCCAACCGAACCATCTATTGTAATAAATAATTATTTGGGATTATGGAATCAAGTTGCTACTTCTCGTTCTAGCGCTCTATTGGGAACAGGAGTTCGTTATAAAAATGTTACTGCGTTTTATGAACTTTTGAATAATAGCGATATTGGTGTATATAATAGTGGATATGATGAAAATAATAATTTTACAAGTATTCATGGATATTCATATATAACTGGAAATTCACAAACAAAACGTAAACTTCATTTTGATGGAGTTGCAGTTGATGGTAATTATTGGATTGTTAAATTAGGTCCAATTCAACAAAATTTATATAGATACGCAATTGTATCTGGTCCATTAACTTCTTATATTGGAACAAGATTTTCACTTTATGTTCTTGCAAGAAATCCTGAAGAATATAAAATAAAATATGAAAAAGAAGTAAAAAAATGGTGTAAAAATAATAATTTTAGATTCTTTTGGAATAAATATATACCAACTTATTAGTTTTTATAATTATTTATAATTTCTTCTACATTTGTATAAATACATTCATCATCATCATATGATTCATTTTCTTTAACTATAAATTTAGATAAACAAGGATGTTCATATTGTGTTTCTGGAAGATGTTTATGTACTATTTTACTAATCATTTTATATAATTTAAATCCTGGATACTTATCTTCTCCATTAGAACGATATAGCATATTTCGATTATTGTCATCATATAACCAAGAAAAAATTAAATCATACAAAGGTGTAGAATCTCTATATTTTTGTATGTTTTGAATATCATCACAAATAAAATCAAACATACTACACGCTAAACGACATAAATCAAAACTATAATTTGGTTCTAATACTGGTTTTTTAGGATTATAATATGGTCCAAAATTATATTGTGTATAAGCAGTTCCATTATTTGAAAAACTATCACTACACATTAATTTATTTTGATATGTATAAATTGCACGACCAAAATCTATAATTTTATATATTTTTCCATATGTTGGTATTTTATATATTTTTCCTTGAATTTTATAAGATAGATATTTTTTGTCTGTATTTGTATACATAATATTATTTGTATGTAAATCATTATGAGTAAAATGAAATGCTTTTTGATATGTAAATAAAATTGTAATAATTTGAAAAATAGCACTTTCTAATTCTTCTATCTTTAAAATATCATTTTCTAATAAAGAATCAAAAGTATTTTCACATTTTTCTAATACAACAACTTGTGTTGGAATTTCTCGAATAAATAGAGTAACTTCTTCTTCTTCTTCTTCGCTTTCTTCTTCAGTTTCATCTTCGGTTTCATATTCACTTTCATCTTCATCATTACTTTCATCTTCATCGTTACTTTCATCTTCATCATTACTTTCATCTTCATCGTTACTTTCATCTTCATCGTTACTTTCATCGCCACTTTCATCATCACTTGTATGTATAATATCACTTCCATCATCACTATCACTATCGCTGTTACTATCTGAATATTCTTTTTCTATAATTTCATTAGAAGCGTCTAAATCCATTAGGATTTCTTCGTTTAATATAATTTCATTTATATCTGAAGTTGGAGTTATTGTTGGTTCTTCTGTTAATTCTTCAATATTTTCTAATTCAATTGTTTCATTAATATTAATTTTTTCTTTTATTTCAGATGTAAATAATGTAGAAATATTTTTGTCATCAAAATAATATAATTTATTTATATTTTCATTAAAAAAATTAGAATCACATAAATATTCTAAATCATCTGCAATATTAATTTTACAATCCTTTTTTTTGCAAATAAATTGATCATAACATTTAATACCATGTGGAAATTTATGATTTTTTGAAAATTCACTCGTAATATAATAAAATAAACTGTCTACATAAGCGTAATTATTTGGTTCGTTAATATATTGTTCATATTTAGTTATATTTTCTGATTTTTGATGACAAGGTAAAATAGACAAATCATCATTTTTATATTTTCCAATTAAAAATTTTAAAAAATCAACAAGAGTAATATACTTAATAAAAACAGTTTCTTCTTGATTATTTTTATTTTTTATTTTGAATATGTTATTATTTTCTCTTTTTGTATATTCTTCAATACATGATGTGAAAGATATATCAATATAATCTTGTAAAGGAGTTGTTTTTATAATATCCTTAAATTCTTGATTTGATAAAGAATTTAGTGTTTTGTATAAAGTAGTCTCGTTCATATTGTATTATTTTAGATTAAAGAAATGATTTTTTAACTTATATTTCGTTTTAAATATATTTATTAAAATATAATTATTCTTTAATATGACGCTTGAATTAAAAAAATTTGATATGAATTATATTACGTTTAAAAAAGAAGAAAATAAAGGTCCAGTTGTTGTTTTAATTGGTCGCCGTGATACTGGAAAAAGTTTTTTAGTAAGAGATTTATTGTTTCATCATCGTAATATTCCATTGGGCACTGTTATATCTGGAACAGAAGCAGGTAATGGATTTTATAGTAATCATGTGCCTAAATTATTTATTCATGAAGAATATAATACATCTATTATTACAAATATACTAAAAAGACAAAGAGGGGTTCTTAAAGAAGTAAATAAACAAATACAAATGTATAAAAAGTCAAATATTGATCCACGTGCATTTGTTATATTAGATGATTGTTTATATGATAATGGATGGGCTCGGGATAAAATGATGCGCTTACTTTTTATGAATGGACGTCATTGGAAAATTATGTTGATTATTACTATGCAATATCCGTTAGGAATACCTCCTACCTTACGTACAAACATTGATTATGTTTTTATATTACGAGAACCATACATTGCAAATCGTAAAAGAATATATGAAAATTACGCTGGTATGTTTCCTACATTTGAATCATTTTGTCAAGTCATGGAT
>MDTG01434784.1_pt1 | contig 12680 bp, 13 predicted proteins | sample 811421 | NCBI WGS metagenome assembly MDTG01 (sample SAMN05326645, study PRJNA326480) | marine metagenome | isolation source: seawater | place: Pacific Ocean: South East | collected 2011 | reverse complement strand
GGTCGACATCGACATGAACAACGAGCCGCTCGCCCATGACTCGGCCGGCCAGCCCGTGTTCCTCAAGGACGTGTGGCCGACCAACGCGGAGGTGCACGAGGCCCTGACCCAGTCGGTCACCCGCGAGCAGTTCCTGGAGAAGTACGCCGACCCGACCAAGGGGCCCGAGGCCTGGCAGAAGCTGGCCGCCAGCGGCGGCGACGTCTACGGCTGGAAGGCCGACTCGACCTACGTCCAGGAGCCGCCCTTCTTCGTGGACATGCCCCTCGACGTGCCCACGATCCAGCCGATCCAGCGGGCCCGCTGCCTGGTCAAGGTCGGCGACTCGGTCACGACGGACCACATCTCTCCGGCCGGCCCGATCGCGCGCAACACGCCTGCGGCGGACTACCTCGAGTCGCTCGGCGTCCAGCCCCGCGACTTCAACAGCTTCGGCAGCCGCCGCGGCAACGACCGGATCATGACCCGCGGCACCTTCGCCAACATTCGCCTGCGCAACCAGCTCGCGCCGGGCACCGAGGGCGGCTGGACGACCTACTACGGGCCGGATGAGGACAAGGCCGGGGCGATCCCCGGGCTGCCCTACGACAGCGAGAAGTCGCCCAAGGGCGGCGAGGTCGCCACGATCTACGACGCCTCGGTCAAGTACCAGAAGCACCGCGTGCCCCTGATCGTGCTGGCCGGCAAGGACTACGGCATGGGCTCGAGCCGTGACTGGGCGGCCAAGGGCACCTACCTGCTGGGCGTCAAGGCCGTGATCGCGAGCAGCTACGAGCGGATCCACCGCAGCAACCTGATCGGCATGGGCGTGCTGCCGCTGCAGTTCAAGGACGGCCAGACCCACGAGAGCATGGGGATCAAGGGCGACGAGTCCTTCTCGATCTCGGTGGACGACACCCTCGAGCCGCTCCAGGACGTCGAGGTGACCGTGTTCGGCGCCGACGGCGCCAAGAAGAGCACCTTCAAGGTCACCTGCCGGATCGACACCCCCGTCGAGGTCGAGTACTACCGCAACGGCGGGATCCTGCACACGGTCCTGCGCCGGATCGCCAAGGGCGAGTAGCCCCCCTGAGGAGCCAGCCGCCCTCGAGGGCTCAACGAGGAGGCCCGCCGCGCGGCGGGCCTCCTCTCGTTCCGGAACGACGAGAGGCCCGCCGAAGGGCGGGCCTCTTCCCGTCGATCTCCCTCTCCGGCTAGAGCGGACTCGCCACGATCGACTGCTGGTTCGCGTAGTAGGTCTTGATCGCGGCTGGGAACACGCGAGCGACCCAGGCCACCCCGATCCCCACGATCCCGATCAGGATGATGGTCTCGGTCATCGACTGGCGGCGGAGAAAGGAGAGCTTGCGGCGGCGCATGGGAGACCTCTCGTGGGGTAGGTGTCGAAGATCGCTAGATACCACGCCGCGTGCCGCGCCCTAAGCTCTTAGGACCACCCCAGCGTCCGTTTCCGACAGTTCTTTTTCGTTTCGTTCGTTTCGGGTTTGAGTCGAAATGTATCCACTGGGATCCTTTCATTGAGATGATAAGGACCTAAATCCCGAAAAATGGCTTCATCCCGTTTGGCCCGGACCATGCAATAGAGCTCAACGTCGACGACGAAAGCGTCGGACTGGAAAAAGGAATCAACGCGGCTCGACCTGGCGGCAAGACGGACCCAAGCGCTAATGTAGTGCCCCCTGTCCGTAGCAGCCGTTGGCTCGAGTCGATAGTTGCCTCAAGGGTCGTTTGAAACAGCGGATCGTCGGAAGCGATCCATCGCACGTTCGGGAGATAGCCATGCTTGCCAAGTTCACTCGCAACAAGAAGAACCGTCGTGGCCAGGGCATGACCGAGTACATCATTATCGTCGGTCTGATCGCCATCGCGCTGATCACCGCGGTGACCAACTTCAAGGGCGCGCTCGACGGCGCCTTTGGCGCGGCCACCAACGAGGTCAACACCAAGGTCACCGGCGCCATCAACGGCGGCCAGGGCGGCTAAAGGTCCAAGCTCCTTGGAGCGCAACAGCGGCACCAGGACCCTCGCATCGAGGGGCCGGGTGCCGCTTGTGCGTGCCTGGGCGCCTGACGGATTCGTCGAGTTTGGAGCTAGTGCTGCGCGATCGGGCGAGCTGAAGTGCAGATCGAAGAGATCTTTCGCCTCGCCAATCTGGTGGTGTTGTTCTTGACGCTGATCGTGGCCTCCTACACGGATGTCACCCAGCGCAAGGTCTACAACTGGACCACCTATCCCGCGGCAGCTCTGGGCCTGGCGCTGGGCTACCTCGCAGCTGGGGTAGGCCAGGCGCCGTCACTGGCAGGTCCCGGAGTCGGTCTGCTCGACCGCCTCGCCGGCCTCGGGCTCGGCTTCGGGATCTTGTTCGCGTTCAACCGAGCGCACGATGCGCGCGCCGTCGGCGTGGGCGACGTCAAGCTCATGGGCGCGATCGGCTCCCTCGTGGGTGCCTACCTGACCCTGTGGGCCCTGTTCTGGGGCTCGCTCGTCGGCGCTGTGATCGCCGTGTGGGTCCTCCTGGGACAGGGCAAGCTAATGCGTGGAGTCGGCCGCAGCTTGATGGCCGCGGTCCGACTGAGGCGCTCGAGCCCGCCGACCAAGTCGCCCACCCCCTCTGGGGAGGAGGGCGCCGAGGGAAGCGAACCCGAGACGCCGCCAGAGCAGCAGCGCATTCCCTATGGCGTCGCGCTGGCCTTCGGGACCATGGTGGCGTGGTTCCTGCACGCTCCGTCCACCGGCTGGTAAGGAAGAGAGCGGATGTCGAATCCTGGTCTCCCGATTTCGAAGCGGATCTGGCAGCGGATCTCAGCGGGCGCGCAGCGCGTGCACTCCGACGAGGAGGGCGCCGCGCTGGTCGAGTTCGTGATCATCTTCCCGATGCAGCTGATGCTGACGCTGGTGATCATTCAATACGCGCTGCTGGTGCACGCCACGCTGGTCGTGACTCAGGCCGCCCAGCGCGGGGCGCGCGCGGCCGCGGTCAGCGACCTGGCCCAGGGCGTCAACCTCCAGACCTCCGCCGTGCGGGCGGTGGCTCGCACCGTCGCGGCGATCACCCCGGTCGAAGCCGCGGGCAGCTTCTCGCAGATCGGCAACGTCCCCAACCCGGGGGCCGCCGGCAAGCTCCAGTGGGAGGGCTCGGGCGGGATTCCGCCTGAGCGCGAGCAGGAGGCCTACGCGCTCCTGCGCCGCGTCGACGTGCAGCGCCAGACCTCGGGGCCGGACCACGGCCTGGTCTCGGTCGCCGTCGAGTTCGACTACGTGATGGTCATTCCGGTCGGCGGGCGCACGATCGCGCTGCTCAATCAGGCTGCAGGCGCCTCGAGCGGCGACCGCGGCGGGATCCCGACCTTCACCGTCAAGCGGGCGGGCTTCTTCATGGCCCCCTGGCTGGTGCCGCCCCAATGAGCCGAGCCACGCTGAAGCAGCGCCTCTCCGCTGAGGCGCGCCGGGTCCACGGCGACGAGGAGGGGAGCACGATCGTGTTCGCCGCGATCACGCTCTTCACCCTCGCGCTCTCGATCCTGTTCGTGTTCCAAATGAGCCTGGTCTCGGCCGACCGGCTGCAGATCCAGGCCGCCGCCGATGCCGCCGCCTACTCGGGCGCCCAGGTCGAGGCCAACTCGCTCAACTCGATCGGCCAGATCAACGACGGCATCGCCTACGTCAACTACATCCTGCTCCGCTACATGGTCGACACCGTCGTCTACGTGGGCACGCTCCAGCAGTACGAGATGTGGACCACCCCCGCGACGGGTCAGTATGGCTACGTGCTGATGGGCGAGCGGGAGGGCCGCGCCCGCATCCAACACGCTGAGAACCAGCTCAACCAGAAGTTCCAGGACGGGGCGCGCTGGCTGGTCGACATGCACAACGCCGCGCGGATCGTGATGGCCTCGACCCCGCAGATGGTCGAGAAGACCGCCCTCGCGGTCGCGGGCACCAACGGCGCCACCCACCTCGCGATCTCGGAGGACGTGCGCCAGGCCTTCCAGATCGGTGACTCAGCGGGGATGGGCTTCACCGAGAACGCCTACACCTCCGACCGCAACGCCTTCACGCCGGCGCTCTATACCCGCTACGAGAAGGTCGGCGTTCCCCAGATCACCAACGCCACGAACAACCGCAGCCAGACCGAGCAGCAGGAGCTCCCCTCGGCGGGCTGGTTCGACAAGCGCACCGGTCGAGTCACCGGCGAATACAGCCAGGTGCGGATCTGCTGGAACCAGAAGGACTGGGACCACTACGGCAACTCCGGCGGCTCGCCGCACGTGGGCTCTCCCTACGCCCAGTTCGGCCAGAACTCGCCCAACGCCCACTGGCACTACGATCACCCGCACTACGACATCGACCCCATGACGGGGGCCCCGATCCTGCTCACGAACCCAACCCACGACGTGGGCCACCGCAACGACGACCCGATTCACAACCAGGCCAAGGACAGCTTCGCGGCGGACCCGCACCACGCGGTCCACCCCTGCACGACCTGCATGCTCTACCAGGGCGCCAACCCGCGCCCCAACGGCGGGCGCTCGCTCTACGCCGAGGTCAAGGTCGGCTCCCGCCGCGTGCAGGGCCTGGTGAACTCCCTCAACCGACTCTTCCGCCAGCTCCCCAAGCACAGCCTCGCGCTCAGCGAGGACGGACTCCGCAGCGGGATCACGGTGGTGGCCTACCGCCCGGGCAACGGCCTGGGAGACATCTTCCCGGCCAGCCCCTGGGGAATGATGGCGGTCGCGAGCGCGCAGGTCGGCTACCAGACCGATCGGGGCGTCCTCGGGCTCAAGAGCCTGCAGGGCGGCACCGCCACCTACGACAACGGCGACGGCCAGAGCGAGACGGTCCCCTACTGGACCCAGAACGCGAGCGACCCCAACCACCGCAACCTGTTCTACGACGCTCAACCGGGCAGCTCGCAGAAGCAGGGCTTCGGCGGCGTCCGCTTCGGAGCGCGCCTGGTGCCGATCTCGCGCGAGCTGAGCTGGAACACGCAGAACGCCGGCACCGGGCTCGATCAGACCCTCAACCGCTTCCGGCCGACGCCCAACTCCGGCGGCGCCCAGGCGCCGCGCCAGGAGGTCGGTCAGCTGAAGGCCTTCGTGCGCGTCGACTCGCAGCAAGCTCTGGAGGCGTTCTGGCACTAATGGAAACCACCGCCCCCACCAACTTCCTCGAGGAGCTCCACGAAGACGAGCAGGCGTCGGCGATGGTCGAGTTCGTCGTGCTGCTCCCGGTCTATCTGCTCTTGATCGTGGCGCTCTTCTTCTTCGGCACCCTGGCCGAGGCCCGCCAGGCCATGGTGCAGGCCACGCAGGTCCACGCCTGGGATCCGATGCAGCGCTACTCGGCCAACCAGCTCCGGAGCGGGATCTTCGGCTTCAACCAGAACAACGGCACCTTCGCGATCAGCGACAACGGACGCCCCGCCTGCGCGCTGGGGACCGGCGGTCAGGTCCAGGACAACGACCTCGCCGGGAGCGGCGGCGGCAACGGGCGAACCATCGCGCGCAACGTCCTCAACAACCAGAGCGGCAGCGGCCTGCCCTTCAAGCTGAGCACCTCCACGGGCGCCTTCACCTACACCGGCGTCTCGCTCTTCGGGGCCCAGCCCGTGCAGAGCACCGACTGCTCGGTGCTCCTGCCGGCGCGCCACACCCGCGAGGTCTATCAGGAGGGCCAGACCCACCCCGCGGTGGGATTCAGCGGCTCCAACCTCGACCCCAGCCAGAGCGCGTACCAGCCCATCGGGCCCAAGTATCAGGGCTACTTCGACGGGCGTGAGGGGATCTGGGACGTGGACGCCCGCATCCGCGGCGGCCTCCAGCAGGAGCACGGCTACTTCCGCGGCAAGCCCAAGGTCAACTGAGACCCGCCCACTTGGGTGTCAGGCTCATTGACGTATCGACTCAGGACGTAACGCGAACGCCAACGAAATGAAACGAACGGCCCCTAAGTCAAACAACTTACGACTTCAGCGGCTGGTCTAATGATTGCACTGTCTGGGATGAAGGCAACAGGGAGCATGCAAGCCATGAAGCACCTCAGCAACACTCGTCGCCGTCGCCAGCACCTCCGCCGTGGTCAGGGCATGACGGAGTACATCATCATCGTCGGCCTGGTCGCCGTCGCGCTGATCACCGCCGTCAACCAGTACTCGTTCCGCGTGGACGAGGCGATCCAGGGCACCACGGGCGCCATGAACAACCGCGTGACCGGCCAGATGACCGGCGGCGGCAACCCTCCCCCGCAGCCTCCCGCGGGCGCGCCCCAGCAGCTCGGCACGCTGGCCAACGGCACCCCCGTGATGGGCGTCCGCCAGGGCAACACCTGGACCAACCGTACCGTCAACGGCCAGCCCTACGACCCCGCCGTCCACGGCCCGATCCAGTAATCGCCTAGGCGTCACACGCACTCGAGCCACGAGGAGTCCTCTTGCAGGACGGCAAACTTGCGACCGCAGCGCGCTTCGGCCTCGGCCTCCTGTTGACGGCAGGGATGGTGGGGACGGGGCTCGCGCTCAGCGGCCGCAGCGCGCGCGCGCTCAGCTACTTCCAGCCCAGCCCGGCGAGCTTCAGCTTGCCGGGCTTGCCCCTGCTGAAGGGCTGCGAGGCGAGCGCGCAGCGACTGACCGTCAACGGACACCAGGTGCGGGCGCTGGAGGGCGTCTCCAAGCGCCCCCTGCGTGACGTGCTCGACCACTACGAGGCGATCGCCAAGCGCCAGCTGAAGCGCGGCGCGCCCTACATTCGCGAGGACGGCAAGCACTCGGGCAGCCTGCTCTGGGTGACCCCCGACGGGATCTCCCGCGCCGTGATCCTCAGCCGCCCCAAGGACGGCCGCGGGACCCACTTCCGCCTGGTCGTTGACGAGACCAAGCGCGCGCTCCAGAGCGCGACCAAGAACGATCGCCTGCCCGGCGGCTTGGCCCTGGCGGGCCTGCCCGGCTTTACGGCCCCCTACACGGTCAGCGCCGCGGACGGGAGCGGCGTCGCCATGCTGCGTGGCCCCGGCGACGCGCGCGGCGTCACCGCTCGCCTGCTGAGCGAGCTGGAGGACCGCGGCTTTCAGGCCGATCGCCAGGCGCTGCACGTCTACAAGGGCCACGGGGAGCTCGCGATTCCCCTGGTCCACACTCGCGGCGGCCTGCGGGGGGTGTTGAAGGTCACCCCCGAGAAGCGGGCCGCTCGAGCCTGCTTGAGCCTGCACCCCAGCTCCTAGCGAGCTGCGGAGCGGCGTCAGCAGAACGAGTCCAGGAAGGATCCTCGCGCGGGTGTTCGCACCGGCCGAGGGTGATAACTTGAATGGTCCTAAGGGCCAGCCGCGCTCCTTGGGAAGGAAGGAACCCGCGTGACCAACAAGATGGCCCTCATCGTGGCTGTCGTGCTCGGGGTGCTCTCGATCATTGGCATCCGCTCCTACGTGGAGCAGCTGCGGCAAAAGCTCGAGTTCCAGACCGAGCGCGTGCCCTTCATGACCTACGCCCAGGACCTCGAGGCCGGGCACGTGGTCACCGAAGACGACCTGCAAGAGGTCCCCTTCATCAAGGAGACCCTCGAGATGGCCCTCAAGGGGACCGAGGTCAAGCCGGACCAGAAGCAGGCCTACCTGGGCGCCCGCCTCGCGAGCGAGGTCAAGGCTGGCCAGGTGATGCTCAAGAATCACTTCCCCGACACCAGCTCAGGGGGCGTGATCGACGACCCCGCCGCCAAGCTCAAGGCCGACGAGCGGCTGATCTCGATCCCGGTCAACGACGTCTCGGGCGTCGACGGCCTGCTCCGCCCGGGCGACTTCGTGGACGTGATCATCACGATGGAGCTGGTGTTCCCCAACGGCCAGACGATGCCCGTCACCCGCACCCTGCTCGCCGGCAAGCCCGTGATCGCGACCGGCGGCAACACCAACCGCTACGCCGTCCAGGGCCGCAACCTCTACGAGAGCGTGACCTTGCGCCTGAACTACAAGGACTGCAACAAGGTCATCCACGTCATGCACGAGGGTGGCAGCTTCCACCTCACCAAGGTCAAGGAAGGAACGCCGCCCCAGCGCACGACCGACCCCGTCGTCGGCGACCGCCTCTACTCGGAGATCTCGGCCGAGCTGCGCAACCAGCGGCGCTAGTGTCGGGAGGAAGCGTGCAACCGCACCGGATTGCGAGCGACAGCGAGCACACGAGGAGCTCTCGCCCACCCTCAGAGCGAAAGCGTAAGGGGCTGGTGCGCAACCCATCTCAAGGCCTGGAAGCTCACACCTCCCGCAGCACCAGCCCCTGGTGCTTTCGCGGGCCCAGAGATGGGGGGGCTGGGGGGGCGCAGACCCCCCAGGAAGACGAACCGTGCCTTCGCTGATCGTACGCGACGTGAAGAACGGGCGGGTCAAGGAGATCGAGCTCACCAAGCGCCGGTTCACCATCGGCAAGAGTGACTGGAACGACCTGGTCCTGCCGCGCGACAGCGTCAGCCGGGAGCACTGCGTCCTCTTCCAGCGCGAGGAGGACTACTTCCTGCGCGACCTCAAGTCCCGCCGCGGGACCCTCGTCGACGGCAAGCCGGTCGAGGGCGACGTCAAGCTCGAGGACGGGACCCGCTTCGAGGTCGCCGGCTTCGAGGTCCAGTTCCGCCAGGCCCGCCAGCGGACCAAGCGCGAGAGCCTGCGCAGCGGCGAGCAGACGGGCGTCTCGACCGGCGGCGGCGGCGGCGGCAAGAAGGGCAAGGGCGCCCCGACCTCGGCCTGGAACGCGCTCAAGGCGACCTGCCACCAGGAGCTGCTCGAGTCCAAGGAGCTGAAGCGCGTCGACTTCGACGAGATCCCCGAGGAGCAGGCGCGCACCATGACCGAGCGGGTCCTGGTGCGGATCATCAAGGACCTGGAGGAGAAGGGGCGGCTGACCGGCTTCGACCGGCGCAAGCTGCTCAAGGAGGTCGTCGACGAGGCGCTCGGGCTCGGTCCCCTCGAGACCTTGCTCAAGGACGACAACATCTCCGAGATCATGGTCAACAACGCCAACCAGGTCTACGTGGAGACGCGTGACAAGGGCATGGTCCTCTCGGACACCAGCTTCACCAGCGATGAGCAGGTGATCCACGTGATCCGCCGGATCCTGGCCCCGATCGGGCGCCGGATCAACGAGCAGACCCCGCTCGTCGACGGCCGCCTGCTGGACGGCTCGCGCGTGAACGCCGTGATCCCGCCGCTGGCGGTCTCGGGGCCCTCGATCACGATCCGAAAGTTCCCCAAGGACCGCCTCGGCGTCGAGGACCTGGTCAAGTTCGGCTCGATGACCCCGGAGATGGGCAAGTTCCTCGAGCTGGCCGTGCGCGAGCGGCTCAACATCGTGATCAGCGGCGGCACGGGCTCGGGCAAGACGACCTTGCTCAACGTGACCAGCAACTTCATCCGCGACAACGAGCGGATCGTGACCGTGGAGGACGTGAGCGAGATCAAGCTCAAGAAGCCGCACGTGGTCACCCTCGAGGCGCGCGCCCCCAACCTCGAAGGCGAGGGCGCGATCACGATCCGCGACCTGCTCAAGAACTGCCTCCGAATGCGCCCGGACCGGATCATCGTCGGCGAGTGTCGCGGCGGCGAGGCCCTGGACATGCTCCAGGCGATGAACACCGGTCACGACGGCTCGCTGACCACGATCCACTCCAACTCGCCCCGCGACTGCATCGCGCGCATGGAGACCCTGGTGCTCTTCGCCGGCACCGACCTGCCCTCGCGCGCGATCCGCGAGCAGATCAGCTCCGCGGTGCACATGATCGTCCAGCAGACCCGCCTCCACGACGGCTCGCGCAAGGTGACCTACATCACCGAGATCACGGGCATCGAAGGCGGCGTGGTCACGATGCAGGACATCTTCTTGTTCAAGCAGACCGGCTTCGGCCCCGACGGCAAGGTGCTCGGCAAGCACGAGTTCACGGGCAACATGCCCAAGTTCGTGATGGAGCTGCGTCGCCGCGGCGTCGACGTCGACATGACGATGTTCAAGCGCGAAGAGAGCCCCGACCTGGGCCGCAGGCGGCGCCGGTGAGCCCCGCCCCCTGGTTGGACGGCGCGCTCGTGCTCGCGCAGACCCAGGACCCCTCCGGGGCGCTGCTGCCGCTGATCTACCTGCTGGCCTTCCTGGGCGTGTTCATCTTCACCTTCGTCGGCTTCCTGCTCTTCAACGAGGGCTGGGCCAGCTACGAGGAGAAGTACCTCGAGGGCGCCGAGCGGACCCTCGACGACCTCTTCCTGACGATCCCCGCCCAGCAGCTGCTCTGGCTGACCCTGCTCTGCTTCGGCTTCGGCTTCGTGCTCGGCTGGATGGCCACGACCGACCTGATCATGGGGCTGATCGTGGGCATCTTCGGCGCCCTCTCGCCGCGCTTCGCGCTCCGCTTCCAGAAGCAGCGCCGCGCCAAGAAGTTCAACGAGCAGCTGACCGGCGCCCTGAACACGATCACCAACGCGCTCCGCACCGGCTTCAGCCTGCCCAAGGCCTTCCAGCTGATCGCGATGGACATGCCCAAGCCGATCTGCCAGGAGTTCGGAATCCTCGTCCAGGAGCTGCGGCTCGGCATCGAGATCGAGGAGGGCCTCGACAACATGCTCGACCGCCTGCCCAGCCAGGACCTCGACCTGGTCGCGACCTCGGTCACGATCAGCAACGAGGTCGGCGGCAACCTGGCCGAGGTCTTCGACCGGATCGCCTACACGATCCGCGAGCGGCGCCGGATCGAGGGCCGCATCGACGCGCTCACGGCCCAGGGCAAAGCGCAGGGCATGATCGTCTCGCTGCTGCCGATCCTGCTCGGGTTCGCGATCAACGCCATCGACCCCGAGCTGATGGAGCCCATGTTCAGCACCCTGATCGGCCGCGTCGCGCTGGTGACCTGCGCCGTGATGGAGATCCTCGGCTACCTGATGATCCGCAAGATCACGACGATCGAGGTCTGACGTGGGCCTCGAGCTGCTAACCCTGAGCCTGACCTCGGCCTTCTCGGTCGGCCTCCTCGGCTGGATGATCGTCAAGTCGCTCGAGGAGGTGAAGAGCGAGGCCGAAGAGCAGGCGCACGTCTACTCGACGGGACCCTTCTTCTCCTTCGTGCTGCCCTACGTGCAATACGTGGGGCGCCGCTTCGAGGGCATCCGCGCGCTGGACGGCTTCCGCAAGTCGATCCGCCAGCGCCTGATCTACGCCGGCAAGAGCCTCGTGATCACGCCCGACGAGTTCATGGCCTACATGACCACCTGGGGCTGGGCCAGCCTGCTGGTCTCGCTCTACATCCACGTCACGACCGGCATGATGGACGGCTTCATGACGGGCATGCTCTTCGTGCTCGCCAGCTACATGCCCCTGATGCAGCTGGGCGAGAAGGCCAAGCTGCGCCAGAAGGAGATCCGCAAGATCCTCCCCTACACCCTCGACCTGCTCTGCCTCGCGGTCGAGGCCGGCCTCGACTTCACGGCGGCCCTGAACCGGATCGGCGAGAACCTCAAGCAGAACCCCCTGCGCGACGAGTTCCGGATGCTGACCCAGGACCTCAACATGGGTAAGTCGCGCGCCGAGGCCCTGCGCGACATGGAGCGCCGGATCGGGCTCGAGGAGCTGACCGCCGTGGTCAGCGCGCTGGTTCAGGCCGACGAGCTGGGCGCCAGCCTCGGCCCCGCCTTGCGCATCCAGTCCGAGGAGCTGCAGCGCGTGCGCTTCCAGCGGGCCGAGAAGAAGGCCATGCAGGCGCCGGTCATCATGCTCCTGCCGATGGTGATGTGCATCTTCCCGATCGTGTTCATCATCATCTTCACGCCCATCGCGATCAAGGTCGTGGACATGCTGCGGGAGAACCCGCTCTGATGCGCGCGCTGCCCCTGACGCGAGAGAAGGACGGCGCGCTGCTGGCCACGGTCCAGCTGGCCGAGACCTTCTGGACCCGCTTCCGCGGGCTGATGCTCACGCCCCCGCTCGCGGCGGAGGGCGGCCTGTGGCTCGAGCCCTGCGACAGCGTGCACATGCTCTTCATGCGCTATCCGATCGATGTCGTGTTCGCGCGCCGCGCGGGGGAGGCGGGCGACGGGGGCGTCCGGGCCGAGGTCCTCGCGGTCAAGCAGCGGGTCCTGCCTTGGCTGGGCATGGCCTGGTGCCGCAAGGCTACGATCGCGATCGAGCTCGCCGCGGGACGAGCGGCCGAGTTCGGGGTCCAAGCAGGGGACACCCTCCGGCTCGGGCCGCTCCGCGACGCCGAGCAAGAGTCTCAGGGGGCGAGTCTGCAGGGACGGGAGGTCGAAGCGTGAGCGCGACGCTGGACATTCTGAGCGGTGACTTGTCGGGGCGCAGCTACCAGCTCGACGAGTCGGAGTTCTATATCGGGCGCAGCCGCGACTGCGACCTCGTCATCCCCAAGCGCTACATCTCGCGCCAGCACGCGCGGATCGTGCGCGAGGGCCGCGACTTCGTGATCGACGGCCTCTCGGAGAAGAACCCGGTCGTGGTCGACTCGCGCCCGATCCGCGAGCACCTGCTCCAGGACGGCGACGAGTTCGAGGTGTGCGGGATCCGCTTTCGCTTCCGCGCCAGCGCGCGCGGGCGCAAGCAGCAGCGCCGCCAGCAGTCGACCCTCGGCAGCCAGTCGGGCATCGGCGGCGCGGCGGCCGGCGGCTGGCGCGACGACGACACCGAGGCCGGCGTCGGCGCCCGGGCCCGC
>MDTG01362991.1_pt1 | contig 12680 bp, 13 predicted proteins | sample 811421 | NCBI WGS metagenome assembly MDTG01 (sample SAMN05326645, study PRJNA326480) | marine metagenome | isolation source: seawater | place: Pacific Ocean: South East | collected 2011 | reverse complement strand
TATATCTTTTAATCATCCACTTAAAAAAACTATAAGTGATATATCTATCAATCCATATCTCTTTAAAAATAAAAAAAAAATTAAAAAATATATTGAATTAACTGGATATAAATATTTTATCTTTCCAAAACAATTTAGAAATATTTTGGAAAAATCTAAAAAGATTAAAGATTTTCCAAAAAATATTCTTATTAATTTAGGTGGGACTGATCCAAAAAATGTAGTAAAATTAATTGTGAAAATTTTAATTTCACTTAATTATAAAATCAATATAAAAATTTTAATAGCATTTAATAATAAAGGAAACGACACCTGTTTTTCCAACAGAAAAAATATTAAATTTATAGAATATAAAGATCAAATTTATAAACATTTAAATTGGGCAGATCTTGTAATTATCAATGAGGGAAATATAAAATTTGAATTAGGCGTTCTAGGTATTCCAGGTATTATGATAAATACTGTTGAACGCGATAATAGTAAACTAATTAAAGATTTTATTAAATTTAACACTGTAAAATATATTCCTTATAAAAAAATTCAAAAAAATTTTTCGAGTATTTTCTTGGAATATATTAAAAATAAAAAACTAAGAAAATTGCACTCTTTTAATGGAAGAAAATATTTTGATATGAGGGGACCGCAAAGAATTATTGAACAAATTAACAGATAGATGAAATATAATTATAATAGACAACATATATCTCCAAAAGATATTAATAGTGTTATAAGCGCACTCAAGTCGGAGCGTATTACACAAGGAAAACTTGTAGCTTTATTTGAAAATAAGATAAAAAATTATTTTGGTTCTAAGTACAGTTTAGTAGTCTCTAACGCGACTTCGGCATTTTATCTATTGTCTCAGGCCTTAAAATGGAAACAACGCGATCACATAATCTTATCACCTCTTACATTTGTAGCTGCAGCAAATTCAGTGCTTAAATGCAATGCTACACCAGTATTTGTAGACACTAGATTAAGTGATCAAAATTTGGATCCTGATCTTGTAGAAAAAAAAATAAAAGAACTAAAAAAAAAGAAAAAAAAAGTAGTTGCTGTCGTCGTAACAGACTACGCGGGAAAACCAAGTGAATGGAAAAAATTTAAAAAGATTAGATCAAAATATAATTTAAAATTGGTAAATGATAATTGTCATGCACTTGGAGCAAAATATCATAGCACATCAAAATATGCCATTAAATACGCTGATTTTGTAATTCAGAGCTACCACGCAGTTAAAAATATCACAACTGCCGAAGGAGGATCAATATTAACTAATGATAAAAAAATTTTAGATAAACTTAAGATATTAAGAGAACATGGATTTATAAAAAATAATAAAAAAAATCCTTTTAATTACAATATAAAAGAGGTGGGTTTCAATTTCAGACTTGCTGATTTAAATTGCGCTTTGGGAATAAGTCAAATTAACAGAATTAACTTAATCAGAAAACAGAGAGACGAAATGGCCAAAATTTATGATAAGATTTTTAAAAATAATAAAAATATTATCACCCCAACAAGGGTAAAAAATAAAAAATCTGGGTACCATTTGTATAATGTGAGAGTAAAGTTTGATAATCTTAGGCTAAATAAGATAAATTTTTATAAAATTTTGAAAAAAAAATATAATATCAATTTACAGGTTCATTATACACCAACATATATGTTTGATATCTATAAAAAATTCATCTCGAGAATAGACAGTTTTAATAATACAGAAAAATACTATAATGAAACGTTTTCACTTCCCTTGTATATAGGTCTAAAAAAAAGAGATATTATTTTAATTGCTAATAAAATTTTATCTTTGATTGTTAAATATAGTAAAATAAATACTATATAAAAAAATTATGTATAAAGAAAATAAAGTCTTTAAGATAAACAATTTGAATTTTGAAAGTCTCAAAAAAACTTTAGTTATTGGTGAAATTGGTTCAAATCATAATCATAATTTTTCTAAAACAATAAAATTAATTAATGAGGCAAAAAAAGCAGGATGTGACGCAGTAAAATTTCAATTATTTAAAGCTGACACAATTATTCAAAAGAAATATCCTGGCTGGAAAATTTTAAAAAAGTTAGAACTTAAAGTATCCTGGTTGAAAAAATTAAAAAATTATACTCATAAAAAAAATATGTTGTTTTCCGTGACTCCCTTTGATTTAGAGTCAGCAAAAGTGCTAAAAAAAATAAGTATAGATTTTTTTAAAATAGCTTCAACAGAATTAGAAGATTTTGAACTAATAAAAGAAGTTGCTAACTCTAGAAAACCAATTATCTTATCAACTGGTGCTGCTAGGTTAATTGAAATAAGTGAGGCAGTTGAAATTTTAAGAAAGAAAAAAAATAATTTGGCACTACTTCATACAGTCTCAATTTACCCTCCTAGAATAGAACAAATGAATTTAAATATGATAAATTCTCTTAAGCAAACATTTCATTTGCCAATTGGTTTTTCTGACCATTCTACAAGCTCTACTTTACCTATTGTTGCTGTTTCACTTGGTGCATGTATTATTGAAAAACATATCACGCTAGACAAAAAAACAAAAGGACCTGATCATCATTTCTCACTCGAGCCTAATGAATTGAAAATTATGATTAAAGGAATAAGAGAAATAGAAAAATGCATGGGTTCAAAAATTAAACAACCAGTTGTAAATGATGAAAAAAAAGGTCTGGCGAGGAGAATAGTTTCTTTAAAAAATCTTGAAAAAAATGAGAAAATAAAAATAAAAAATTTAATAATTAAAAGAGCAAAAACATCAGGAATACATCCAAGAGATTTCGAAAAAATATTAGGGCTGTCTGTAAAAAAAAATATCAAAGCAGACGATATTTTAAAATGGTCTGACTTTAAATCTAGTGAATAAAAAGAAAATAGAAAAGTTTTTAGAAAAAAATTTAAAAAAATATAAATATATTTATATAACATCAGATTTAAGAGGTTTTTTCTTTTACAAAATTTATCAAAGCTCTGATGAGTTTTTCGATTTTTTCATGAATTTTTTTCAAAAAAAAGGAATAACAGTAATCCTTCCGTCATATAGTTATACAAATACTGGAAAATTTTACGTTGATAAAACAATGTCAAATTTGGGTTCTTTTACAAAATGGATTTTAAAAAAAAAAATATTTCAAGATCAAATCATCCTATTTTTTCAACTGTATCTATCGGTCCAGATAAAAATATTACAAGAAATATTGGCAAGAGCGCTTTTGGTCATGCATCAATATTTTATAGATTGAATAAAAAAAAAAGTTGTCTGCTACACCTTGGTAGACCTTTTGAGATGGGAAACACAATCATTCATTTCATTGAGCAATTGGTTAATGTCGATTATAGATTTCATAAAATATTCGAAACAAAAGTTTATAAAAATAAAAAATATATATCATCTGGATACTCAGCTTTCGTAAGAAAAAAAAAAATAGGTCCCACAAATACAATCAAAATAGCTAATATTTTTAGAAAAAAAAAAATAATAAAAGAAATAGGAAATTATAAAAAACTTACAAACATATCTATTGTAGATTTCAAGAAATGTGTAAAAACAATGGTACAAGAATATACTAACAATAATGAAATATTTTTAAATAAATGAGTAATAAGAAATTTGAAGAATTTTTAATAAAATATTTTAAAGATAAAGGGGTAAAAGACATTTTAAAACGTAAGGATGAAAACTTAATACAATCAGGAGTAATGGACTCTTTGGATATTGTGACACTTGTCTTTGAAATTAAAAAAATTTTCAATATCAAGATTGATATTACTAATAACAAGACATTAAATGAATTTTCGTCTTTTAAAGGTTTAATTAATATTAAAAAAAATTATAAATGAAAATTTCAAAAATTACAGTCCCTGTAATAAATTCAAACGAGGATGAGTACAAAATCATAAAATGGAATTTTAAAAATAAAGATTTTGTTAATAAAGGCGATCATATAGTAACTCTTGAAAGCACTAAAGTGGCAGAAGAAATAAATTCGGACTCAAGTGGATATATTCAAATTTTGTCATTGGAGGGAAGTGAGACAAACGCAGGCAATTGTATTGCAAAAATTTATCATGATAAAAAAGATATTCAAGATGACGCAATTAAGCCAAAGAAAGAAAAAACAACTATAACATCAAAAGCTAAAAAGTTAATTTTAGAAAATAAATTATCACTTGATATTTTCAAAAATAAAAAATTAATAAAAGAAAAGGATGTTTTTGAAATTTTGCAGAAAAAAATTAACAAAAATAGAAATATGCTTTTGATATTTTTTAAAAATAAAAAACCTTATCATGCAGCGATTTATTTGGAAAATTATGGGATTGCCGATTTAAGTTTATTAGGAAGCAGGATTACACCAATAGAAAATTATAATTTTGAAGATTTTAAATTAAAGTTTTTTGAAATTGAGGTTGAAAATGTTGATAATTTAATAAAGTTCTTAAAAACGCCAGTCACGCTTACAAATAAAATTATTAAAAAAGAAAAAAGTTCAAGAGGATGGTTCAAAACTAGTCAAAGCGCCGACTATATACTTAATTTTAGAGAAATTAGGTCTAAAAATATCGATGATGTAAATTGTATCGAATGGCTGATTTTGGCATTAGAAAGAATATCTATGAACTTGCCAAATAATATTTTAACAGCTGAAAAATTACTTAGCTGGTCAAAAGAAAATTTAAATGAAATAGAAAGTAAGTCTAATTTAGATTTTTTTAAAAATCTTTATCATTAAAAAGTGAAATACTCCCTAAATCCAAAAAAAATGGAAAAAATAGATGTTCTCATTATAGATGACTCTTACAGTAAAATTAAATTTGAAAAACCTATTAGTTCAATAACAATAAAAAAAAATGAATTTTTTTTAATACCTTTGGTAAAAGGAATTATAGACTGTGTTTTCAGTTTTAATTTTTCTCGTAAGAATTTATCAAGAATGTACTTTAAAAATTTAGTCAATTTTTTTAGTCCTAAAATAGTATTGGGGCATGAAATGAATAGTAGAATTTTTCTTTTAAAAGAGGACTTTCCCGATCTAATCACAATTGTTTATCAACTGAACAATTATTATGATTATTATAAAGATATAGTACCTGAAATAATTAATGAAAGAATTTTAAAAAAAAATTTTGAGTGTGATTATTTAATTCTAAAAAATGATATCTCAAAAAAATATCTCAATTTTATAAAATCAAAAAAAATAGTTTTAGGTTCGGTAAAAAATAATGAAATAATCACTAAAAATAATTCTAAAAAAAAATATGACATTATGTTTATCTCGACATTCAGGCGCAGTGTTTCTCAGCATAAAGGATTAAATTATATTGCTGCAATGGACAGTAACGATGCCTCTAATTCATTCATATGCGATATATTAGGAGAATTCGCTAAAAAAAATAAATTAAAAATAGCAGTTGCTTTATCTTCGTTAAGAAAAGAAAAAAAAGGAAAAATAAATATTATAGATGAATTAAATTTTTTTAAATCTAATATCAAAAAATTTTTCTACGAAAAAAATCTTAATTCTTACCAATTAGCAGAAAAAGCAAAAATAATTGTTAATGTTGGATCAAGTTTAGGAGTTGATCTTTTTAGTAGGGGCCACAAAGTTCTTTTTTTTCAACCTATCGATTTTATGCCAGCTGATATTATAGAGCCAATTAATAAACAAAAAAAGACCGGGGAGTATTGGTATCGCGGTTGTGATAAAGAAATAATTAATAAAAAGATTAAAAACTTATTAAAAATAAAATCAGATTCTTGGAAAAAAATTAAAAATGATAAACTTCAAATTTATGATCCAAATAATATTACTTTAAAAAAAATTATTCATAATATTCTTAATAGATATGAATAATTTAATTAGGAAAAAATTAATAATTGGATCAGCAAATTTCGGATTGAATTATGGTATAAAAAATCATTTTAATAAATTGAGTTTTGAAAAGATCAAAAAAATCTTAAAATATGCTGAAAAAAATAAAATACAAATGGTTGATACAGCATCCTCCTACGGAGATGCTGAACTAAAAATTGGAAAGGTCAAGCTAAAAAATTTTAAGTATATTTCAAAAGTAAAAATTACAAAAAAAAAAAAAGAAGATATAAAACAGGAAATCCATAGACAATTTAATAGAACTTTAAAAAATCTTAATCAAAAAAAAATTTATGGAGTTTTAATTCACAACTTATTAAGATTAAACAATTATCAAATAAAATCTGCCTTTGAATTTCTTTATCTATTAAAAAAAAATAAAAAGATTTTAAAATTAGGTTTTTCTACATACGGAGACTATAAAATTAAATTTATTCTCAGTAGATTTAATGTAGATATAATTCAAACTTCCGTGAATGTTCTAGATAATCGTGCTTTCAGTAAAGATTTGTTAAAACTATACAAAAGAAAAAAAATTAAAATTCATGCTAGGTCAGTTTTTTTGCAAGGACTTCTTATTTCACAAAAATTAAAAGCGCCAAAGAAAATTAGGAATGATTGGAAAAAAAATAAGAAAATATGGTTTGATTTTTGTGATAAAAAAAAATCCAAACCAATTAGATTAGCTTTAAATTACGTCTTACAAAAAAAAAATGTTGATAAAATTATATTAGGTTTTGATTTAAAAGATCAGCTTGTAAACATTCTAAATATGAAACATAAAAAAATTAAATTAACTCATCTAAATTTTAAAAAAACTGATAAAATTGTAAACCCGTTTATGTGGTTTTAAAATGAAGAAAAAAACTGTAGTAATAATTCCAATAAAAAAAAAATCTGAAAGGGTAAAAGGTAAAAATTTCATTAAAATAAACAACAAAAAACTTTATGAAATTACACTAGACAAAATGCAAAAGTGTAATTTCGATGAAATTTATGTTGATACAGATAGTGAAGAAATTAGAGAATTTTGTTTTAAAAATAATTTAAACTTCATACAAAGACTAAAAAGTTTAACAAAAAATGATGCTAACGGTAATGACTTAATAAATTACCATGCAAAAATAATTGATTCAGATTTTTATTTTCAAATATTTGTAACAGCTCCACTTCTCAATATTAAGACTATAAATAATTGCATAAAAATACTTAAATCTAAGAAAAGTTTTGACTCTATTTTGACTATAAATAAAATCTACTCTTGGTTTTGGTTTAATAATAAACCTATAAATTACAAACCAAAAATTTTACCAAGAAGTCAAGATGCAAAACCTATTATAAAAGAAACCACAGGACTATATGGCATCAAAAAAGAAGCTTTAAAAAGAATAAAGTGCAGAATAGGTAGAAAACCTTTCTTTTATGAAATATCTGATGATGAAAGTATTGATTTGGACATTAAAAGAGACTTTGAAAATTTAAAAAATTTGATTAAAAAAAATAAAAATGACTAAAAAAAATATCAAAACTGTTTATGTTGGCTTGTCAGCGGATATATTGCACGAGGGCCATATAAATATTTTAAAAGTAGCCAGTAAACTTGGTAAAGTAATTGTTGGTTTGCTGACTGACGAGGCAATCTCATCATATAAAAATATTCCTACTTTGGATTATAAGCAAAGGGAGATCGTGTTAAAAAACATAAAATCAGTAAAAAAAGTTATACCTCAAAAAACTTTAGATTACAGACCTAACTTAATATTGCTAAAACCAGATTATGTTGTTCATGGCGATGACTGGAAAAAAGGTATTCAATCTAAAACAAGAAATCAGGTTATTTCAACTTTAAAAAAGTGGAGGGGAAAGTTAATTGAACCCAAATATACAAAAAACATTTCTTCATCTTTAATTAAATCAAAATTAAAATATAATTTAGAGCCTAATTCAAGAGTTTCAATTTTAAAAAGATTATTAAATAATAAACAAATTGTAAGAGTACTAGAAGCTCATAACCCTCTTTCTGGACTAATCGTAGAAAACTTAGAAGTAAAATCAAAAAATAAAAATGAAAAATTTGATGCAATGTGGTCCTCTAGCTTGACTGACTCTAGTGTAAAGGGCAAACCAGATAATCAATCTTTGGATTTTTCATCTCGTTTTCGCGATCTAGGAGATTTGTTTGATGTTACTACTAAACCGTTGATCTTTGATGCTGATAATGGTGGAAGGCTCGAACACTTGCCTTTTACGATAAAAACTCTAGAGAGACTAGGTGTCTCAACAATTATGATCGAAGATAAAAAAGGGCTAAAAAAAAACTCTTTATTTCGAGACCAATCTGGCGCTCAACAAGACTCTATAAAAGACTTTTGTAAAAAAATTGAGGTAATAAAAAAAACGAGAAAATCTAAAGATTTTTTAATAGGAGCTAGAATAGAGAGTTTTATCCTAGGAAAAGGTCTTCAAGATGGTTTAAAAAGAGCAATTGCATATTCAAAAGCTGGTGCAGATTTAATTCTTATACATAGCAAAGAAAAAACACCTAAAGAAATATTTTTATTTGCCAAAAAATTCAAAAAAACAAAACATTTTAAGCCCCTAGTATCGGTTCCATCTACATATTCAAAAACTTCAGAAAAGCAATTAATTGACAATGGATTTAAAGTTGTAATTTATGCCAATCAACTTTTGCGAGCTGCTTTTCCAGCTATGGAAAATGCAGCTAAGATAATTTTGAAAAATAAGCGTTCTTTTGAATTAGAAAAAAAGATAAGTTCTGTAAAAGAAATTATTAGTCTCATTAAATAACTAAACAAAATGATTTATGCAGAAAATTTAATAGGTTTTTTAAAAAAAAATAAGATTGATTTTTTCACGGGAGTTCCTGATAGCATCTTAAAAAAATTTTCAATAAATTTAGAAAGTTTAAAGAAAAAAAATCATGTCGTCGCAACAAATGAAGGATCAGCTGTCTCAATGGGAATTGGATATTTCCTATCTACAAAAAAAATTGCTTGTGTTTATCTTCAAAATTCTGGTTTAAGCAATGCATTAAACCCTTTGCTATCAATTGCTGATAAAAAAGTTTATTCTATTCCAGTTTTACTCTTGATAGGGTGGCGTGGCGCACCTAATCAAAAAGATGAACCTCAACATTTAGTAAAAGGAAAAATAACGTTAAAATTATTAAAACTTTTAAATATAAAAACTCTAATATTAAATAATGAAAAAGATTTTATAAAGCTAAGAAAAAATATTCAATTTGCAAAAAAAAATAGTGTCGCTATAGCTTGCCTAATAAAAAATGGCACATTTAGAACTAAAAAAAAAATTATTTTAAAAGAAAAAAATAGCATAACACGAGCAAATTTCTTAATGGAATTTGTTAAATTATTAAAAAAAAATAATAAAATTATATCTACTACTGGTTTTACTTCTAGAGAACTTTTTCAAATGAAGATGAAGAATTATAAAGGAAGAGATTTTTATATGGTAGGAGGTATGGGACATTCATCGAGTGTTGCCGCCAGTTTCGCTCTTCATTCAAAAAAAAAAAATATTTTGCTTGGATGGAGATGGTTCAATGCTTATGCATTTAGGCGCACTAAGAACAGCCGGGTATTTGAATAATTCAAATTTCAAGCACATAATTTTGAATAACAATGCCCACGAGTCTGTTGGAGGTCAAACTACAATGGCTAATGGTATTGATTTTAAAAAATTATCGATAAGCCTAGGGTATAAAAATTCTTTTCAAATAAAAAAAAATAATCAAATAAAATCAATTTTAAAAAGATTTATAGCCTCAAAAGGACCAAGCTTACTCGAAGTGAAAATTAAAAAAAAAGCTCTAAAAAATTTACAACGTCCAAAAAATCTACATCAGTTAAAAAAAGAATTCATGTATTAAATGAGTAATTATTCTTTTACAAAAGAGAAAGAATTGGAGGCCTTCATACAAGAAGGAAAGTTTAAAAAAATTTTGATCATAACAGGAGAAAATTCATTTAAAAAATCAGGCGCTAATAGCTTATTTAAAAAAATATTGAAAGAAAATATAGTAGATTTTTTTATAAAAAAAAAGTCATATCCTGAAATTAAAGAACTAAAAAAGATAATTGCAAAAATAAAAATTTTTTCTCCTCAATTAATAATAGCAGTGGGAGGAGGATCCGTTTTAGATTATGCAAAAATTGCTAATGTTTTAACTAATGAAACAAATATAGAGGATAAAGTTATTAATGCTTCATATACAACGAATAAATTTACAAAATTATTGGGTATTCCAACCACAGCAGGATCTGGTGCGGAAGTCACAACCAATGCAGTTATATATATAGATAATATTAAATATTCTGTAGAAGGGCCGGAATTGAGACCAGATTTTTATTTTTTAATACCAGAATTAGTTGTAGGAGGTTCAAAGATAATCAAAGCATCTGCGGGTTTTGATGCAATTGCACAAGCTATTGAGTCATTAATATCAAAAAAATCTAATAAAGAAAGTGTGGAATTTTCAAAAAAATCTTTAAACTTTTCAATAAAAAATTATTTAAATTATCTTAATTCTCCAAATTATGAAAATACTTCAGCCATGTGTTTCGCAGCAAATCTTTCTGGTGAAGCAATAAGTATATCGAAAACTACAGCGCCACACGCCGTCTCATATCCATTTACATCAATATATAAGATTAGTCATGGTCATGCAGTCTCACTTACATTGAATAAATTTTTAAAATTCAATTATGAAAATTTAGAGTCGGCTGATTGTAGTTTTGATTTAAAAGAGCGATTTAAAATAATATTTGCAGCAACAAAAACAAAAAATATCAACGAACTTAATAATTTTTTAAAAAAAATTAAGAAAGAAGCAAACTTAGAAAGTAACTTTGATAAACTCGGTATTAATATTAAAAAAGATTATGAAAATATAATATCTGGCGTCAACTTATTAAGACTATCAAATAATCCAATTACACTTGAAAAAAAAAACTTAAAAAAAATAATTTTATCATGAGGAAGAAAATATTAAAAAAAGGAATTTTGTTTTGGATTACTGGATTATCTGGAGCCGGCAAAACCTCTATAGCCAAAAAAATTAAAAAAACTATAAAAAAAAAGTATGGTCCTACTTTAGTTATAAATGGAGATGATTTAAGGGAAATATTTAAACTTAAAAGTTATAGTCAATCAAAAAGACTGGAATACGGAAAAATTTATTGCAAATTTTTAAAATTTATATTGGATCAAAATATTAACGTAATTTTTACAGTTGTTGGAATGTTTGAAAGTTTAAGAAAATGGAATAGAAAAAATATTGATAATTATGTTGAAATTTTTATTAAAGCTGATGTAAGAACAATTAAACAAAAAACTAGAAAAAAAACCTATAAAAACTCTAGGAAAAATATTGTTGGTTTTGGTATTTCTCCTCAATTTCCAAAAAAACCAGATATTTTAATAGAAAATAAATTCACAGAATCTTTAGATTATTTGAGCAATCAAATAATTAAAAAAATTTAAATTGAAAATTATTATTTTAATAGGTGGTGGCAGGTCCGGAATAGATCTCTTACAATCTTTGTTCGATCAACATTCTCAAGTGTCACAATTTCCTGGAGTTTTTAACTGGAGTGAGTTTTATAATCTTGTAAAGAATGAAAAATCTTTTGAAAAAATAGCTAAAATTTTCATTAAACAATATGACGTATTTTTTAATTCAAAAAAAAATAAACGAGAACGTCATGATAAGTTGGGAATTAAAAAAAATTTATTTTATGAAGTTAGTGAAAAAAAATTTGTTAATTATTTTAAAAATAAATCAAAGGGTTCAAAAACTAATAAAAAAAATATATTAAATAACTTACATTTGGCTTACTCTTTTGCTAGCGGGGAAAGTATAAGAAAAAAAAAATTTATAATTATTAATTTACACTCATTAGATTATATAAAAGATATTGATGAATTTAATTATAAAATTTTATACACAATAAGGGATCCATTAGTTTCATTATCTTCAGGTTTTAAACATTGGCTTGACTACAAAAATGGATCAATGGCGTCTCCCTGGTCTATCTATTTTCATATAGAAAGACAATTTAATGCTTTGAAAAAGTTAAGTTATAAAAGACAAAAAACTCATGTAATTAAACTAGAAGAGCTACATCAAAACAGCAAAAAAACACTAAAAAAATTATGTAAATTTACTGGTTTAAAATATAAAAGTTCACTTTTAACTTCAACTTATCATAATAAAAAATGGTGGGGGGATTCTCTCTCAAAAAAATATTTAAACGGTTTAAATAAAAATTTTAAAAATAAAATTTACTTCAATATTTTTTATAAAAAAGACATTTTCCTATTAAAAAAATATTTAGAAGAAATTTATAAAAAATATAAATATGAAAATAACTTTATAGAAAAGGAGTTTTCGATATCGCTTCTTACTAAATTTATTCCTTTAAAAATTGAGCTTATATTGTTCTATAAACAAATGAGAAATCTTAAATTATTAGGTTTAATTAGTTCATTTTATTATTATTTTAAAAGAGTCAATTTAATGAAAAAAAATAGCTTTCATAGAATTAAACTTCCAAAATACTAAAATGAAAAATCTATCATTAGGCATTGCACATAGAATTTCTGAGTACGAATATCTTATAAAAAGGATACCTTCAAAAAAAATTAACTTTTACATGATACCATTAAATCTGGAAACTCTCTTATATTACAAAAAAAATAATATTAGATATATTAATTTAATAGACCATTTAGACAATAAACTTCATACAGAAGCC
>MDTG01297432.1_pt1 | contig 12680 bp, 13 predicted proteins | sample 811421 | NCBI WGS metagenome assembly MDTG01 (sample SAMN05326645, study PRJNA326480) | marine metagenome | isolation source: seawater | place: Pacific Ocean: South East | collected 2011 | reverse complement strand
TGCATTTATTTTACCATCAATATCTGAGGGAATACCTATTGCAGTACTTGAAGCCTTATCACATAAATTATTGTGTTTGTTAAGTAAAGAATGTAATTTTGAGAAATTAAAGGAATTAGGAGCATCAATAGAAATCAATAAAGATATTACAAATATTAAACTTTCTTTAAAAAAACTTTTTAAATTAAATTCAGAGGAATTTAATAAAAGAGTCGAGGTTGGATTTAGTTATGCAAATGATGAACATAATTGGGAAAAAATAACTAAGCAAAGTCTTAATATATATAGATCTTTTTTAAATAAATAATGAAAAAAAATAGATTATGAGAAAACAAAATTTAAAAAAATATATAAAACCTAATTCAAGCCAAAGAGGCCAAATCTTTATCATCGAGATATTTTGGATATTTATTTTTAAGCCTATAGTTGAAAGCTTTATCCCAGGCTCAAAATGGAGAGCATTAATATTAAGACTTTTTGGAGCAAAACTTGGAAAATCAATTAGATTTAATCCTTTTTTAAAAATAAAAATGCCATGGAAATTATTTATTGGAGATTATTGCTGGATTGGGGAAGAGGCATGGATAGATAATATAGATTTTGTAAATATTTCAAAAAATGTGTGCATTTCTCAAGGAGTTTATATATGTACAGGAAATCATAATTTCAAGAAATCTTCTTTTGATTTGATTAGTAAACCAATTAACATAGAAGAAAACGTTTGGGTAGGTGCCAAATCAATAATTTGTCATGGATCCAAAATAGGCAGTGGTTCAGTAATTACAATTGGATCAATAATAAAAGAGAACATACCAAAAGATTCTATTTTCAAAAACAATAAATGTTTGAAATTGTAATTAAACAAATGAACAAATTTCAAATTATAGTACCTACCCAAAACTCATATAAAATTCTTAAGAAGTTAATAAAGTCAATTCAAAGACAAACCTACAAAAATTGGTCTGTCATTTTTATTGATGGAGAATCTAATAAATCACATATAAAATTCCTTAAAGAATTATGTTTAAAAGACAAAAGATTCATTTATTTAAAGCAAAATAATAACTATAAGGGGATATTTGGGGCTATGAATCAAGGTCTAGAAATTAAAGCTAGAAATAGTTGGATATTATTTTGGGGTTCAGATGATTGGGCAAATGGAGTAGATACTTTTGATCAGCTTAATAAGTATTTAGTAAAACTTTCTCATTTAAATCTAGATTTAATTATTTGTAAAGGTAAATATTTTAAACTTAACGGAAATTTCCTAAAAAATACTGCTTTTAGTAACTTTATGAATAATAAAAATATTAATCTTTCAGAATATAAAAAACTATTATTTTGTGGTTTAACACCTCCCCATCAAGCAACGCTTATGCATAGCAGTATTTTTTCACAAAAATATAAATATAATCACAATTATCAAATCGCTGGTGACTTGGATTTTTTCTGTAGTTTATGCTCTAAGAAAAATCTATCTATATATTTACTAAACCTGAATATAGTTTCAATGTCTTGTGGTGGTATAAGTTCAAAGAATCATCTTAAGAGATTTAATGAAGTAAAAAAAAGTTATTTTCTATTATTCAATAAATTTTATTTTATTCCATTTTTTTGTAGATACTTTCTAAAAATAATTAAAATAAAATGAAAAATATTTTGCTTTTTGGTAGTAGTACAAAAACTGGCCAATATATTAAATCTAACTTTAGTGAATTTTTTAGAAATTCAAAAATATATAGCTTTACTAGCAAGAAAAGTTCAGCTTTTTATCTAGATTTAAAAACCTATATTATTCCAGATAAAGTAAATTTTAATAAAGAATATATTATTATAAGCCTTGCACCTTTATGGATATTTGTTCCATATCTTGAATCATTTCTAAAAAGCAAAGATATAAATAGAAAGAATATATTAGGTATTATCGTTACCTCATCAACTTCAGTAATTACAAAAAAATATTGTTGGAATGAGTTTGATAATAAACTATATAAAAAATTAAGTTTTTGGGAAGAAAAACTTTTTAATATCAATAGAAAATATAATATTAAGTTAACACTTTTAAGGCCTACATTAATTTACGATGATATTGGAAAAAATTCAGATAAAAATGTAAGTGTATTATTAAAAGTAATGCGAAACACATTCATATTACCCTTCCCTAAAAATACTGGTCTAAGGCAGCCAATTCATTTCTCTCAACTTGGTCAATCAATTCTAAGCATTTCTAAATCATATTTTTCAGATAAAAGCAAAAAAGGGGGAGTCGAGGTTTTGAACTTAGGAGGTGATGAAGAATTAACTTATGGAGAAATTTTATACCGTATTAAGAAAAGTTATAGTAAATCTCGTAATATCAATTGTATTTTATTAAAAATACCTAATAAATTATTTTTCTTATTGTGTATACCTATTATAATTATTTCTCCTAGGTTTTATGAAGCAATTCAAAGGATAACTATCAATATGAATGGATTTACAAAGTCTCACGAGATTTCGGGTAAAGAGAAAAAGAAGTTTCCTGTTAAATATTATAAATAAATTTAATGGCTTATTCTATTTTCATTTTATTATTTTCATTTTTTATAAGTAACACTTTGTATAAGAAATTTATATTTAAATCATCCAAAAAATTTCTTGATATGCCAAACAAAAGAAGCATGCATATTAAGCCAGTTCCTAGAGGAGCAGGCATAGTTTTTATTCTTGTTACAAATTTATCAAGCATTATTTACTTTCTTATTTTTGGTTTCCATAAAATCTTTCTTATACCATTAGCTATTTTACCTCTATCAATAGTGGGTTTATTTGATGATTTATATTCATTAAAACCAGTAACTAAATATATTTTCCAAATTCTTGTTTCACTCTTGATGGTTTTCTTGAGTAATTTATTTATTAATTTTAATTTTTCATTGCTCTTTCTAATAGTATTTTTATTTACTGGAATAATTAATTTTATAAATTTTATGGATGGAATTGATGGTATAGTAGGAAGCTGTATGATCATTGCACTCATAACTTCGTGTTTAATTTTAAAAATTGATCAAAACTATTTGTTTCTTATTGGTTCTTTAGCAGCATTCATAGTTTGGAACTGGTATCCAGCTAAATTATTTATGGGAGATATTGGTAGTACTTTTCTTGCCGCAATCAATATTGGAATCATTACACAATCAACTAGTTATATTGTAGCCTTGGGACTTTTATTAGTATTAGGACCATGTCTAGTTGATCCCTTTACATGTGTAATACGAAGATTCTTTTATGGAGAAAATATTTTTACACCCCACAGATTACATCTTTATCAGAGACTAAAACTGGCTGGAATTAGAGATGATAAAGTTTCAATGATTTATATTTTATGCACTTTATTAATATCTTTAAGTAATATATTTCTTGATATAAAATTTACAATAGGAATTTTTTTAGTTACATGTATTTTAGGTTTTTATCTTGATCAATATATAGCTAAACCTTTTTCTGAAGAATTAAACAAAAATTAAAGACACGATGAACTTTTCTAATTTAGAATTAATAGAATCTTATCTTTACAAAAAAATAGAGAATTTCTTAAATGCTAGAAATCTATACAGAAAATTAATTTTAATATTTCTTGATTATTTTTGTATCTATTTTTCATGGCTTCTATCAATATATATTCTCAAAGACTCTAATAATTTAAACAGTATAAGAACAATTCTTTATCATTTTTGGTCTATACAATTATTAGCATTGCCTATTTATATATTTACTAAGCAATATAAACCACTAACACGATTTATTAATACTTCATCTTTTTATTCGATTATTGCAAGAAATATTTTTTTAATTTTGTTACCTATTGTGTATTTAGATATAGCTAGATTTAAAAGGCCTGAAATAACATTTTGGATTATTTTCCTTGTAATAGTTTTCTTTACTCAAATTGGATATAGATTTTTCATTAAAGATTTAATAAATAATTTACTTAAAAGTAAAATAAACAAAAACAGAAAAAGAGCTGCCATTTATAGAGCAAACTTTTTAGGTTTTCAATTATCAAATCTTTTGCAAATTGAAGGTGATTATGAAGTAGTTTGTTTTTTAGATAACTCACCTTCCTTAAGTGGAAGTTCTATAAATTCAATTCCAATTAAAAATATTTCAAAATTCAATAATAAAATTGAAAAAATTGAAGAGCTAATTATTGCATCTGAGGATAGTTCTTTCTATAAATATAAGGAATTTATTAAAAAATTTGAGTCTCAAGGAATCAATGTATTATATCTAACACCCTTGCAGTATCTACGTAATAAAGACAAATTTAAAGATACAAATATTAATCTTAAGCAAAAAGAAATACTAGGTAGACCTAAAGTTGAACCTTCCAAGAGTCTTTTAAAAGCAAGTATTAATAATGAAATATCAGTTTGTATTACTGGCGCAGGAGGTTCTATTGGTAGTGAATTATGTAGACAAATTATAAATATGGAGCCTAAATATTTAATAATGATAGATTTTTGCGAATATAACCTTTTTAAAATAAATCAAGAATTAGAGAAAATAAATACAAAAAAAACAACTCTAATTACACAACTGAAAAATGCAGAAGATGAATTATCTTTAGAAGAAACCTTTAAAAAATATACAGTAAATCTAATCTTTCATGCCGCAGCATATAAGCATGTCGAAATGGTTGAGAAAAATCCATTGGATGGATTAAGAAATAACTTATTAAATACTAAATCAATTTGTAATGCAGCAATCAAAACAAAAGTAAAAAAAATGATCTTAATATCATCTGACAAAGCAGTTAGGCCAACTAACATTATGGGTGGAAGTAAGTTATTGTCTGAATTGATTGTAAAAAGTTATGCACATAACAAAAAAAGTTCTACAAAATTTGCTGTAGTAAGATTTGGTAATGTTATTGATTCTTCTGGTTCAGTAATACCTATTTTTAGAAAACAAATTAAAAACGGAGGACCTATAACAGTAACTCACCCAGATATGGAAAGATTTTTTATGACTATATCAGAAGCAGTTCAGCTGGTACTTCAATCATCAGTATTATCAGTTGGAGGAGAAACTTTTTTATTAAATATGGGTCAACCTGTAAAAATAATTGATATCGCAAAAAAAATGATATTTGCTAGCGGTTTAAAAATAAAGGATAGTAAAAATAAAAATGGTGATATTGAAATAAAAATCATAGGCATTAAGAAAGGAGAAAAATTAAAGGAAGAACTTTTAATTAATGGCAAAATAGTTAATACAGCCCATCCTTTGATACATAAAGCTGAAGAGATCCTTCAAATTAACCCTCAGTTACTAAGCAAGATAAACAGAATAATTGATTTAGCTAAATCGAATAACACAAATCATACATTGAAAAATTTTTATGAATTAATCGATCAATATAAATAAAACAAAATAAATTTATATATTAATATCACATAAATTTCTTTCAAAGCAATACTTTTTTTATTAAGACAATTGCATTTGAATCCAATTTAATGGATTTTTTATACTTTTATTAAAACTTATATTATCAGTTCTAAAATCAACAGGAAAAAGATTAACTTTAATACCTGCGTTTTCAAAAATTAAAATAGCTCTATTCATATGAAAATCACTTGTTACTAAAATAATATCATTAGGGATTTATACATTTAAAATTAAATTTTTATTTTTTTTTGCCTCTTCAAATGTATTTTTTACCTGACCAGTAACAATAATATTCTTTGGATCATTAATAAATAAATTACTTTGTTTTTTTAATAATTACCCCTCAGATATTTCATTATATTGAAAAGGATTTATACAACCAGTAAATACTAATTTCCTTGATTCATCTTCTTTGTATAAATTTATAACTACAAAAAACCTATCTGTGTCATTCCATTCATAAAAATTATTTAGGATATGATTAAATTTTATAATTAATCCAATAAGAACAACTATGCTTTTAACTTAATTAGACTTTTGATATTCTGATTTGTACTCAACAACTTTAATTAAAAAATCTGCAACAATATTAATGCTTGAAAAATAGATAAAATTAAAGATGTAGAAATATTTTTTTTTATTTTTTATTAACCCACAAAAAAATAATAATAGAGCCAACTCTTGGGGAAGTTATAATTGAATTATAAATTTTCTTATAAAATATCGTTAAATTAATCATAATTAAAAAACCGATTAAGTAAAAATAAGAAGAATATTTTTCTTGTGGTGTTTTACTATTTTTTTAAAACTAATAACTAATTCAAAGCTTTGTCTAATTCATTATAAAAATCACTAATTTTGTAATCCTGTATAATTTTTCTTGCATTTCCGCTAAATTTTCTTCTAAGGGATCTATTTTCAACTATTTCCATGATTTTATTTGCCAGAATATTAGATTCTCCAGGCTTTATTACAAAACCATTTTTACCATCTTCAACAAGACTTCCACAAGAATTAGTTAAAATAACTGGAAGACCGCAGGCCATTGCTTCTAAATGTGAAGTAGGGAATGCGTCTGATAAAGATGGCAGGACAAAGATATCTGAACAACTATATTCTTTTATTAAATCTTCCTTACTAAGATGACCAAGATACCTAGGACCATTTAAAAGAGAATCTTTCAAATTTAAAAAACTTTTTCCAGCAGCAACAAATTCATAATTAAATTTTTTATTTTTCAATATCCTGCATGCCTCTGCAAAATATTGTATACCTTTCAGAATTGATATTTGTCCAACAAAAAGTATTCTTCCCTTTATTGGATTTGTTTTAATTTCTAATAAGTATCTATTTGACATAAAAGGTCTTACCACTCTAATTATTTTTTTTGATATACCTTTTTTAATTATTTCCTTATAAATATATTCACTTGGGACTAAAATCTTATCCGCCAAATTCAACTTTATCAAATCTCTATCTTCTTGATTTGTATTTATATATTTTTTATTTTTATTAGATTTAAGAGAAGGAAATTTATTTTTTTCATTTAGATAAATTTGATTTATATTAGGATTTATAATTATCTCATGAACGATATGTATTCCTCTATTCTTTGCTTCAATTAATAATTCAATATCATCATTTATCATATTAGTATAAATTGAATTTGAAGAACCAAAATTTTCAGCCTTTACTCTCTTTAGAATACTTTTAATAATTTGTGATTTAGACCTAAAAAATATATTAAATAAATTATCTTTAACAAGTTTAATAGGAAGCCCATTAGGCAAAATCCTATTAGGGATTCGTTTCAATTGCTTTACTAGAAAAAAACTTGGTATAAAATTAAAAATTTTGAAAATATAATGACTAGAATGAAAATCTGTATAAAAAACTTTTAAAGAATTTTTTTTTGCAAAATAAAGTGGTATTTGATAATTATGCCTAGCACCTATCTGCAAAACAATCCAAAATTTCCTTTTCAAGTAAATTACCAAATAAAGAGAAATTATATACAATTTAATTTCTTATTTAGAAAATTTATAAATTTTGAAAAAGATTGTAATTTTTAAAAATAAATCTACTTAAATACCATTCAATAAATTAATGTACTCTTTTGCTACTAATTTTATATCGTAGTATTTAGATATTCTTTTTGCTTTATTAGCAAGTAAATATCTTTTACTTTCTGATTCCATTAAAGAATTTAAATTTTTTTCCCAATTTTTAATATTGCTTTCTGGTACTAAAATTCCTCCCTTACCATCAATCAAGACCTCTCGACAAGCTGGAACATCACTTGCAATAATGGGTATACCCATAGATAATGCCTCTATTAAAACTATACCAAAACCCTCTTTAACTGTTGTAGAGAAAGCAAAAATTTCAGTATTTGCAAGAATATTTAATACATCGTTTCTAGAACCCAAGAATTTTATACTATTATTCCCATTTAATGAGTTTACAAGATTTTTAAGATAAACTTCCTTTCGACCTCCTCCTACAAACTGTAATAACCATTTATCACTTTTTATAGACAAAAATGCTTTTATAAGTGTTTCATGATCTTTAATATCATCTAATCTAGCAACCATTGTTATTATTAATTTTTTATTTTTGATTAATTTTTCTTTAAAATTTTTTATCGCAAATTCGGATTTTAGGAGGTTACAGCCATATCTTATATATTTAGATTTTTGCGGTAGTTTAAAATTTTTTTTAAATTCATCAAAAACAAATTTAGAGCAGCAAACTAAAGGAACTTTAAATAATCTCAGGAAAAATATAAAAATTTTCAGCTTAAATAAAAATTCTTTGAATGGAGGATTCCCTACTAAAATAATTACTTTGGAAACTCTAAAAATCTTTGCAATTAAAATAAAATTCAATAAACTTGAATTCAATGTATGAATAATAATTGCATCTGGTTTTTGATTTTTAAACAATCTAATTGTTCTGAAGATTGATTTAAAATTCCTATTATTAGAAAGTTTTCTTAAATCTGCTATTTTTTTAAATTCTTCTACCATTATTCCATCAACATTGCCAATTGAAAAAATAATATGATTTGCTTTTGTTGGAAAATCTTTAATCAATGATTTTGCAAAAACTTCTATTCCTCCAGGATTAGTTGTTGGTATTATATGCCAAATATTCATATTTAAAGAGCTCATAGAGTTTTTATTATTTTAATTTTTAGTTTTTTAATTTTTGAAATTTTTTTTCCACTATGACCAATCTTTGTATTTTTCTCATAGGGATAAATATGCATATCTAAAAAATTAGCATTACATTTCTTATATTTCAAGTTCTTTTAGTTTTGGAATTATTAATAAGTAACTACACATTAATTATGCTCAATTTTCTCGTTTTTATTATAATTATTATTGATTAATTGATTAAAAATTGTATTATTTATTTATTTCTAGAGTTTTATTACTCTCAAGAGATTTTTTCATTATATTTGACAAGCATTCTTGGCCTAAAGAAGTAAATGGATGAATATTATCTATATATAAATCATTAGGATTAAAAGAACATTGCTTAAAATAATCGACAGACTGTAAGATATTTATATTATTATTTTCTAAAACATCTCTTATTAATAAGTTAGTATTTCTTGGTTTATTATTTTTAAATTCATCTCTATCCCAAAATTGAATTACACTTATCCCAATACCATTTCTTTTTATAAGATATATTATTTTTTTTAAATCTTCTAATGAGTTTTTCCTTCCATTGGAGATAATATTATTTTCTTTTAATAAAAAATTTTCATTATAAGTTGAAGTAAAAATATATTTAGATATTTTTTGGTATGCAAAATTTAATTTTGGAAGTAAATATCTTTTAATAAAAAAAGTAGTTGCAAATAATGGTTTTTTAGATGGATATAGAGGATTATTAATGATTGATTCATATTTTGGAACATCAAAAAAATCCTTCGAGTTTAAAATTATCAATACATGATCAGCGTTAAAAAGTCCCATCTCATTAATGTATGAAAGCCAATTGCCTGGGCCCCAACTTCCGGAGCTGATATTTGCAATTTCATAATCAAAATTATTTAAATTTAATTTTGTCTTTAATAATGTTGTAGCCAAATTTTCATCACTTAATAAATTACCTCCAAAAATAACACTATCTCCATAAACTAAAATCCTTTTTGTATTTTTTCTCTTAGGGAATACGAGTTCATCAGAACGCATTCCTAATGAATTTATAGTTATTTTATTATGAAATACATGAAGTTTTTGAGAAGGTAATTGTATATATTCAATAGTTGGATGACTCTTAAATAAAATTGGATTACCAATGCCTAAGATAAATCTTACAAATATTTCTGAAAAAGGTATTAATAAAAAAAAAGGTAATAATTTTTTCCAAACAAAAGAAATCCTTTTTTGCATTTTTAAAAATTAATTTTCATAATTATTAATTATAAACTTTGTTTATTTAATAAGAAATAAACATCAAAAAAATAATTTGAATCTTAACATCAAGCAAAGAATTAAATCTATAAAAATCCAAACATATAAAATACTATAAATTGAATTATATGGTAATTCTTAACTCTCAATTTATTAAAGAAAAATCAATTTTAAAAAAATGATTCAAAATACTTTGATATCTTGAATACTTAATTAAAAATTTAAAAATAATAAAAAAGATATAAATTCATTGGAAACAAAATTTCAAAATAAAATTTAGTTAAATTTGTAAAAAACATATTAAAATAGTAATTTAAGTTTCCAACTTAATTAGAATTTAAGCGAGTCCTAATAGGAAATTTTCTTGAGAATATAATATAAATATTTTTTTAAATCAATTTTCTTATAAATAAAATTTTTTATAGATTTTAATTTTTTTCCTTTGATCATTATCTAAATACCAAAATTTGTTTTAAATTTTATTCATTAATTTAAATAATAGTTTATCTTTACTTTTTAAATTGAATTTTAAATTAAAGTATTTTTGATTAAGGTATTTTGAGAAAATAAATTATGTTTTTTATCTTACCTTAAGATGATGTATAAAAATGTTTAACATGAAAAATTTAAAATCTTTATTATCATGCAATAATAGATTTGCAGTAATAACTGGTGCTACAGGTAATCTTGGGAGAGTCATATCAAAAACTCTTGCAGAAGTTGGATTTAATTTAATACTAAATGATATTGAATTAAATAAATTAATTGAACTAGAAAACGAACTAAATAAAAAATATAATGTTAAGGTTTATAATTTTGATTGCAATCTAGAAAAAATCCTTACTTTAATATGGTTGAATATAACGAAAATAATAATTTAAGAATTGTAAAGCCATTGAGGAACAAAATAATAAGAAGACAAGACGCCCCAAAAGTTTTTGAACATGTTGCTTCAATTTATGTATTAAATCCACAATATATAAAAAAAGGTACTGGGCTTCTTTCTGGTAAAGTAGATGGTTATGATATTGGTATTAAAAAAAGCTTCGATTTAGATTCAGAATTTGATTTTGAATTAATTGAGTATTTAATGAATAAGAAGCAAACAAATTAAAATCTTTCAAGAAATTTTTGATACTTGATTTAAAAACACATTTTGAGATAGGTTAAAAGGAAATATAAAACAAAAGATTAAAAAATATACAAAAAATATGGAAAATGTTTCTGAAATATGCCTTAACTCTAAAGATAATTTATTTAACGCATTAAAAAATCTTGAAAAATTTAATGCCCAAATAGTTCTAGTTATTGATGAACAGGGGAAACTAATAGGAACGATTTCAGACGGAGATATTAGAAGAAACTTAATAATTGGGAATAGTCTTGAAACAAAAGTTTCAGAAATTATGAATAAAAACTTTATATCTGTTGATAAAGATTTAAATAAGCAAAATATTTTAGAAATTATGAGAACGAAAGAAATTAATCAAGTACCAGTTATCGATAATGATGGGAAAGTTATTGATATTATCCTTCTAAGAGAATTAATAAAAATAACAAAAAAATGCGAAAATCCCGTTTTAATTATGGCTGGAGGAATTGGTACTAGGTTAATGCCTTTTACAGAGAATTGTCCTAAACCCATGCTTAGAGTTGGCGAAAAACCCATCTTAGAAATACTTCTAGAACAACTAATAGAAAATGGATTTAGTAATTTCTATATATCCGTAAATTATTTAAAAGAAAAAATTATTGATTATTTTAATGATGGTAAGAAATGGAATGTGAATATTAAATATTTAATAGAAAATAAGCGTTTAGGTACAGCAGGTGCATTATCTTTATTACCTAAAGAGTTAAAAGAGATATTTATAGTGATCAATGGAGATGTACTTACTAAATTCAACATTTATCAGCTTCTTGATTTCCACAAAAGGAATCATTCATTTGCAACCATATGTGCAAGAGAATACGAATTTCAGATTCCATTTGGTGTTATCAAATCAAAAGGGATTGAACTTAGTGAAATTGTTGAAAAGCCTACTTATAAAAGTTATATAAACGCTGGAGTTTATACTTTTGAGCCTGAGGTATTAAAATTAATCAAATCTAATGAATATTTAGATATGCCTGAATTAATTGAAATTATTAGAAATTCAAAGAAGAAAATTAATGTATGCCCAATTCATGAATATTGGATCGATATTGGAAGACATGAAACACTAAATAAAGCTCATCAATCATGGGAGAAATGAAAAAGATTTTAGTTACTGGAGCTGATGGTTTTATAGGTTCCCACCTTGTAGAATTTTTAGTAAAAAAAGGTTACAACGTCAGAGCATTTTGTCTATATAATTCTTTTGGAAGTAAGGGATGGCTTGATAGCTTAGAAAATAATATTAAAGATAATATAGAATTTATAATGGGTGATATTAGGGATAATATTTCTGTAAAAAATGCAGCAAAAAGCTGTAATGAAATCTATCATTTAGCAGCCTTGATTGCAATACCCTATAGCTATAGGGCGCCAGCAAGCTATATAGACACAAACATTCATGGAACATTAAATATTGTAGAAGCCGCTAGAGATTTAAATATTGATAAAGTGGTCCATACATCAACTTCAGAAACTTATGGTACAGCTCAATTTGTACCAATAACAGAATCACATCAACTCGTTGGTCAATCTCCTTATGCAGCAAGTAAAATAGGTGCAGATCAAATTGCATTAAGCTATCCGCTCAAATAGAATTAAATTTATGCTTTAATTAAATCAAAATTAATTTCCATAGAATGCTAGATATAATTATGTATCACTAC
>MDTG01280684.1_pt1 | contig 12680 bp, 13 predicted proteins | sample 811421 | NCBI WGS metagenome assembly MDTG01 (sample SAMN05326645, study PRJNA326480) | marine metagenome | isolation source: seawater | place: Pacific Ocean: South East | collected 2011 | reverse complement strand
TGATCCCTAAAAAGTCTTGGTAAAATGAAAAGTAGAAATTCTTTATCAACCAAAAATGTTCTTATCCTGGAGTTGTCATGTTTCACGCGTTCAGATTTAGAGGCCATAAAGTCGCTCGGTGAAAAACAAAAGCTTCTTCATCGATGGTTTAGAAGTGAAAGGAAGAAAGAGTCCGAGAAAGATTTATGTATCATATATTCTGGTACTCATGGTTTGAGTCCGTACGCAGCATATAGAATAGAAAGACATCAAGACGGAGGCTACCATCTGCTAAAACACAAAACCGGTAAAAAAATCGTCGAAGCACGCTCGATAAAACAAATTATGGCTAAACTGCCAGACGATTTTTATTATTCAATGGAAACTTTCAAATAATTATAAAACAAACAGGTATATGTCTCTAAAATCATTTAATCTTTGGGGTTGGATAGAAAACAATCGGCATCTTCTTCGTCCCCCTGTTCTTAACCAAACTATCTTTGCAGAAGACGATTTTATTGTGATGATAGTCGGGGGACCCAATCTCCGTACAGATTACCATGTGGATCCATTTGAGGAGTTTTTCTATCAATTAAAAGGAAACATAACACTGAAAACAGTTCAGGAAAAAAAGCTTGTAGATATCACTATAAATGAAGGAGATATTTTTTTATTGCCACCGAATATTCCACATTCGCCACAACGACCCGATCCAGAGAGTATTGGTATGGTAATAGAGAGGATTAGACCACAAGGTATAACTGATACTTTTGAGTGGTATTGTGCCAATTGTGCTTCAAAAATTTGGGGCAAGGAAATCTTTGTTAAAAATATTGTAAAAGATCTTCCTCCAGTTTTTGAGGAATATTATGGTAATATTGCAAACGGAAACTGCCAAAACTGTGGAGAAAAAAATCCTCAAAAAATTACAGTTTAAGAATCAATAAAATTTAATTATAAAAACAGCAAAATCTCTTCTATAATTATGATGGAAATTTGTAACATTATTAGTTTGTTTTTTCATGATTGAAGAATTTGCATGGTTTTCATTCGTGGCAATTGGATCTATCACATTACCATTATTGTTTTGGTATTTTTTCAAAAACCCAAATTCAGGTTTTGTCGGATTTTTTATTTATCTTTTTGTTGCAATTATCTGGGGCTATTTTGCGGTACTCTGAGTTCTCTAGGCTCTCTTCTAAAGTGGATACTTTTTAGGGAAAACCCTGTCGCGAATACGCAATGCCTTCGTAGCCTGTTCTACACCATCTAGGGTCATCTCAAACATTCTTCCTTGTAAAAGCCTCCAAATTAATTGCGTTGACACAATCTGAGACCAACGTTTTGCTGGTTCTGGATTTAACCACACTAAACTCGGGAAATGTTCCTGCATTCGGTTCATCCAAACTACACCAGCTTCATCGTTCCAGTGCTCAATGGACCCTCCAGGCTCGGTTACTTCGTAAGGACTCATTACTGCATCCCCAACAAAAATAACATTATAGTCTGAGCTGTATTTTTTGAGTACATCCCAGGTTGAAATATACTCAGAATAACCACGCCTATTATCGCGCCAAAGTCTTTCATAGATAAAATTATGAAAATAATAATATTCTAGATATTTAAATTCACTTCGTGCTGATGAAAATAATTCCTCACTTACTTTGATATGAGAATCCATTGTTCCCCCCACATCAATAAACAATAAAATTTTTACTTTATTTCGACGTTTTGCTCTCATCTGAATGTTAAGCAATCCTGCATTTTTTGCAGTTTTTAGTATGGTATCGTCAAGATCAAATTCATCTGGAGCACCCTCGCGAACAAATTTACGGAGTTGGCGCAGTGCCATTTTAATATTCCGAGTGCCAACTTCTACATTTCCTGACAGGTTACGGAATTGTCTTTTCTTCCATACTTTAACTGCACTTCCACCTCCACCTTCTCCACCAATTCTAATACCGGTTGAACTTAATCCATTATTCCCAAATGGCGAGGTCCCGCCAGTTCCAATCCATTTGTTGCCACCGGAATGTTCGCTATGTTGTTCGATTAACCTGGCTCGTAATTTTTCAAAAATTTGATCAAAATCAAGTTTTTCTAATTTCTCACGTTCCTTTTGATTTAGGTTGTGTTTTTTTAATCCAGATATCCATCGTTCTGATATTTCTGTGTTAAATAATTTAGCAGTGTTATTCATTAATCCTTGAAAATAAGCCCCGAAAATTTGGTCAAACTGATCGAAATACTTTTCATCCTTAACCAAGCTTATACGAGACAAAATGTAAAAATCATCTATAGACTTATTTATGAAATCACCTTCTAAAGACTCTAAAAACACAAGGAACTCTCTAATAGTGACTGGAATTTTTTGCCGTTTTAGCTCAAAGAAAAATTCAACAAACATTAAATTTATTAACCGCCTTTTTAGCGCCGGGAGAGAAAAGCCAATCTTTCAAACATATGAACGTCTTGTTCATTTTTAAGCAAGGCACCATGCAATTGTGGGATTGCTTTGGAAGGGTTAGATCGAATTGTTTCCGGAGAAATATCTTCAACAAGTAACAGCTTAATCCAATCTAACAATTCTGAAGTTGATGGTTTTTTCTTTATTCCATTTACTTCTCTAAGGTCATAAAAAGTTTCAAGTGCTGATTTTAGTAAATTCTTTTTTATATCCGGAAAATGCACACGAATAATTTCTTTCATTGTTTCTGCTTCTGGAAATTTTATATAATGAAAAAAACAACGCCTTAAAAAGGCATCTGGAAGTTCTTTTTCATTATTAGATGTGATGATAATAATCGGTCGGTTTCTTGCCTTAATTGTTTTTTGCAACTCATGAACATAAAATTCCATTCGATCCAACTCCTGAAGAAGGTCATTAGGGAATTCAATATCAGCTTTATCTATTTCATCAATCAGTACAACAACTCGGCTTTCTTGTTCAAAAGCCATCCATAAAGCACCCTTCTCAATATAGTTTTCAATTTTATCCACTCCATCCTGACCGAGTTGTGAATCCCGCAGTCGGGATACTGCATCGTACTCATAAAGTCCGTGACGGGCTTGAGTGGTGGATTTTATATGCCATTCAAAAATTTGCATATCCAAAGACTGTGCTACTTGCTGGGCTAACAACGTTTTACCAGTACCGGGCTCTCCTTTTATCAAAAGCGGACGCTCTAATGCTATTGCAGCATTTACTGCCAGATTAAGATCCTCTGTTGTTACGTAGTTTTCTGTGCCAGAAAATTTCATAATTTATAACTCTCTTAATGGATATTATTTTTGGTAATCTATCATCAATAGGATGTGGCATTAACAGGCAACCCTGGTCAACTCTATTCTCCTTATGAAAGAATATTTTAATATCTTTGGTTTTTTAATTAAAATTCTTTAAAAGTTAAATCTCACGACTTGATTCTGTTTAGCTCCGAATTTTAACACATTGGATGTTGGCGCAGAGACTGTTTTTTTTCATTAACTAAATTCAAGACTATGGATTACAAATAATTTAAATAAGAAGATTATTTGAAGTTTTTGTATAATTTTTTTACAAAATGTATAATTTTTACACTTCGTAAAGTATTAAATTTTTGTTTGAAAAAATAAAACTCTAACTGCTATTTAATCTTGAGGATGTCGAGATCAGTACTGTGAATAACCATCCATTTTAAGAAAAATAGACCAAAAAGAAATTGAGGAATAAATGGCTTTACTCATAAGGGCTGAAGAGCTAACAGGACTAATTAATATTGATGATGCAATTTCTGCAGTACGAAAAGGTTTTTATGATCACGGCTTAGCACCCCATTATTCTTCACCCCGCATTAGACTGCAGCATGAAGATCGAAGGCTTTCCGTGCACCCTGGAGGTTGTGTGTCACTTGAAACAGCTGGTGTATTCATTCACGCCGAACGCTTTACCTTTGAAAATAATTCACAACAATATACAAACGCTGGAAAACGAATTTATGTTGCTTACGATAGCGAGACTGCAGAATTACAAGCAATTATTGTTGGTTCTTTACCTCTATTTGAGTTTGATAACCCGATTGAACAATTTGCAACTGAAACTTCAATTACTAGTGCTGTGGGTACTGACTTACTTGCCCGAAAAGACTGCAGAGTTATGGCATTGTTAGGAACCGGAAGGCAAGCGAGGCGCCATTTAATAACGATGAAACAAATTCGTCCATTGGAACAAGTGCGTGTCTTTTCGCGATCTAAGCAAAATCGAGAAGATTTTGTTGATAGGATGGCACCTTTTGTCGATCTAAATATTGTTCTTTGCAACAGTGAGAGAGAAGCAGTCCATGGAGCTGACTTAATTTGTTGTGCGACAGGAAGTAACGTGGCCGCTTTGCACGGGGATTTATTAGTGCCCGGTCAGCATATTACTTCTATTGTAAACTCGAACAAAGGCGTAAAAGAACAGGCTGGATTGAAACATCGGCGGAGAGAGCTGGACGATGATGTAGTAGTTAGAGCTGATATTATCGCTGTTAATATACTTGAACAATCTATAATTGATGAACACGGTGATTTATTTGAACCGGTAGAAAGGGGACTCATCAAATGGAGAGATTGTTTAGAAATTGGCCAGCTTTTGATCGATGAAAGTAAGGGTAGAAAGTCACAAGAAGATATTACCCTTTATAAACAAAATTCTGACCAAGGAGTTGGCTTTATGGCACTTGCATCATTAGCTTACGACGTTGCGAAAAAGCATGGTATCGGTATTGAAATTTGAAATAAAAAGACAACATTAATGATTTTGCGTAAAAATCAGTGCTCACAAGTTTTCTCATAAGAACTTTAAAGAAATCGAGTGATAAGTTTAAAAAAATTCTAATAAAGTTGCTAAAAAAATTTTTCTTGAGCCAGAATTAGGTCAAAAATTATTCATCCGTTTAATATTTATATTTAGTTACTTTGAAAGTAGGGTGATAGCTCAAATATTCGAGGAAGGTGCAGAATTATATATGCTTATGAATTCACCTGTTGTTTCCACTAACTGGCTATTACAAAATTTAGACAATCCAAAATTAAAGGTTGTGGATGCCTCTTGGTACCTTTCAAATCAAAAACGAAATGGTGCTGATGAGTATGCTCGCTGTCACATTCCAGGTGCAGTGTTTTGGGACATAGATAAGATTTCAGATACGAACAAAAATCTTCCTCATACTTTTCCCAAAGAGAGCTTATTTACCCAACACGTAATTGAACTCGGGCTAAATAGCGAGGATTATATTGTTGTTTATGACGGAATGGGATTGTATTCTGCTGCGCGACCTTGGTGGATGCTTAGAACTTACGGCCACAGGAATGTTGCGATTTTAGATGGCGGTTTTCCAAAATGGAAGTTGGAAAACAAGCCTATCACTTCTGCGCAATTAAAAGTGAAACAAGGGAAATTTAAAGCAGTTTTCAAGCCAGAAATGATAACTTATTTAGATGATATTTTGGCAAATTTTGATAATTCAGAATTTCAAATTTTAGATGCACGATCAATAAACCGATTTTTAGGGGTTGAACCCGAACCACGGCCCAAAATGCGTAGTGGACACATTCCAAATAGTATCAATCTGCCTTTTAATAAATTATTGAACTCTTCGGACCAAACTTTTATTAACAAAAATAGAATTCACGAAGAATTATTAGCTGCGGGAATTAACCTTGAAAAACCGGTTGTTGTAACCTGCGGGTCTGGTGTGACCGCTTGTATTCTCGTTTTGGCATTTGAATTAATTGGTAAAACGGAGGTTGCGGTTTATGATGGTTCATGGTCTGAATGGGGTTCTTGTCCAAACATTCCAATATCTACCGGCGGAACTTAATATTTTTGTGTAAGACGTTGAATAAACTCAGCCAATAATTAGTACAGAGAGTGATGAAAAAAAACACTTTAATTTCAACAGCTGGACGCAACCCAAAAGAAAATAATGGCTTCGTGAATCCACCTGTTTATCGTGGGTCAACGATTTTGTCTGCAACCTTAGAAGAGTACAAAAATAAACGTGAAAAACGATGGGAAATAGGAAACTACACATACGGACGGCAGGGAACGCCAACTCATGATTCATTTGAAATAGCAATATCTGCGCTCACAGGCGGTGATAGATCCGTCGCAATGAGTTCCGGTGTTGCTGCTATAAATGCTGCATTACTAGCATTTTTAAAATCCGGAGATCATGTTCTGATGGTCGATACTGTTTATGGACCAACAAGAAAATTTTGCGATAATTTTTTGGCACGTTTTGGAGTGGAGACCACATACTATGATCCCTTAATTGGAAAGCAAATTTCAGAGCTAATAAAAAAAAATACCAAAGTTGTTTACACAGAGTCTCCTGGATCATTGACCTTCGAAATACAAGACATAAAGGAAATAACAGATGCAGCGCATAAACGCGGGTGTGTGGTAATAATTGATGACACCTGGTCTAGCGGAATTTTCTTTCAACCCTTGCAACATGGTGTTGATGTCTCAGTTATCGCGGCGACAAAATATATTGTTGGACATTCAGATGTTATGATGGGCGTGATAACCACTTCACACAAACATTGGAAAAAGGTACGTGAATCTGCTGCAACCATTGGTGCAAATTCGAGTCCAGACGATGTTTTTCTTGCTCTAAGAGGATTAAGAACAATAAATCTAAGAATGCAACAGCATTATGAAAATGGTATGCAACTAGCAAAATGGTTATCACAGCGACCAGAAGTAGTTACGGTCATGCATCCTGCGCTCCCCAGTCACCCAAATCATGGAATTTGGCTACGAGATTTTTCAGGAGCTAGTGGATTATTTGGCATAGAACTACTGAACTCCTACACAGAAGTATCCATTGCAAACATGTTAGATGGTTTGACTTTCTTTGGTATGGGAGCTAGTTGGGGTGGTTTCGAGAGTTTAGTCCTTCTCACAAATCCCAAGAAAAACAGAGTTGCGACAACCCAGAGGTGGTCAAACGCGGGACCCATACTTCGTTTGCATGCAGGGTTAGAAGACCCAGAGGATTTAATAGATGATCTCGAACGGGGATTTCAAAGATTAAACGCAGGTTAAAGAATTATGTCTGAGTTAAATTTGAAACAACTCGTATCAGAGGTAATTTCTGTAATAAAATTTAACGAATTCGGTCTTGTTCCAGCAATTGCGCAACAATACGACACAAAAGAAGTTCTGATGTTGGCTTGGATGAATACAGAGTCTATAATTGAAACGTTAAAAACAGGTAATGTTTGCTACTGGTCAAGGTCAAGAAAAAAGCTATGGTGTAAAGGTGAAACATCTGGCCATATCCAAGAATTGATAGAGTTTCGTATTGATTGCGATGGTGACACTATTTTGACTCTGGTAAATCAAAAAGGGGTGGCATGCCACACGGGTCGTAAGACTTGTTTTTTCTCATCTGTAGGTAAAGGCGGAAAAAGAATAATTTACGACGTCGAGGTCGATCCAGAAAGTCTCTACGGTAAATGAACAAAGTACCAGTCATAAAGGTTTCACTTTTAACCGGATTTTTAGGCACCGGAAAAACCACTTTATTAAATACCATCTTAAAACATAAAGATATGGCTGAGACTGCGGTGCTTGTGAACGAATTTGGTGATATTGGCATCGATCATTCATTGGTTGAAAACGTCGATCCTGATCTAATTGAACTCACAACTGGTTGTATCTGTTGCACGATACAGGGCGACCTCTCTCGCGCACTGAAAGAATTATTTCTAAAACGTATAAACAAAAAAACTTTTTCTTTTAATCGTGTCCTCATTGAATCTACCGGTCTTGCCGATCCTGTACCTGTTATTCACACTCTTGTTAACGATCCTGTGATAGCGCATCGTTACGTTTTTGACGGGATAATTACAACTGTTGACGCAATTCATGGCAACGGTCAATTACACAGACATGAAGAATGTAAAAAACAGGTGGCAGTGGCAGACCGTTTGGTTGTAACCAAGACCGACATTGCTGCACCAAAACAGGTTGTCAATTGTCTCGAGGCCTTGGACCGCTTAAATCCTTCTGCTGCTCGATACAAGGTAATCTCTGGAGAGATTCATCCAGATAAGTTGTTCAACTGTGGTCTTTTTGATCCAGAAACTAAAAGTTACGATGTGCAAAATTGGCTGAAAGCCGAAGATTATAAAACACACAAATTTCAGTCTAATGACCACGATCATGTTGATTATAATCACAAGCACATTAACCATAATCACAAGCACATTGACCATAATCGTCATGACGAAACTATTCGTGCTTGGTGTTTAGAAATCGACAAACCAATCTCATGGCCAGTATTTATTGCGTGGATACAAACCCTTATAGATAATTACGGAGAAAAAATTCTTCGTATAAAAGGTATAGTTCATATTGAGGGTGAAGACCAACCAATTGCTATTCACGGCGTTCAACATGTTTTTCATCCACCAGCAAAATTACCTAAGGGATTGGATGTTACAAAAACAAGCAAGTTGGTTTTCATTGTCGATAACATTGCTGGTGAGATAATTGAAAAAAAGCTTAATCATCTACAGCATGTTGTTACTGAACTTGCGTAAAATGGCTGATGTCTAAGATATTCTGTGATTTTTGTTTAAGAAACTGATAATTTATGAAAAATCTCAAAAAGTTTTCTTATTTTATTCTTTTTTCCATCGTTCTTTCTCACCCTGTGTTAGCTGAAGTGCATGAACAGCACATTTTTGCTGCAGCAAGTGTCAAACGAGGCTTACAAAACGTTCTAAAAAATTATTCTAAGAAGGCCAGAGTTTCATATGCATCATCGGGTGCTGTCGCAAGACAGATTAATCGCGGAGCGCCAGCAAATATCTTTATTTCAGCTCACGAAAGCTGGATTAATTGGCTTATAGAAAAAGGTGATATAGTCAAAAAAAATATTTTTCCTTTAATGGAAACTAAACTGGTAATAGCAAAAAATAAAAAGGCTTATCATATAATTGGTCATCTACCAGAGAAGATATTTTTGACACTCAGAAATAACGACTTTGTATCTACCGGAGATCCAGCCCACGTTCCTCTTGGCCAATACAGCCGTGCTGCACTAAAAAACGCGGATGTTTGGGACTTAGTTAGAACACGTATTGCACCAATGCAGAATGCTCAAGCAGCAACAAAGTTAGTTGTAAGTGGGGCAACTCCTATCGGTATCTTGTACAAAGCAGATCTGATTGGGCTTGACAATCTTGAAATCCTACATGAATTTCCAATAGAAATTAGTCCTCGCATCCGTTATTTCATAGCAAAAATACAAAAAAATAGCACCGCAAACACTGAAGAACTTCTTTCCTATCTTCGTTCATCAGCCGCGACCAGTATATGGGAGCAAAATGGATTTTTGCGTCCACAGATAAAATAATGCTGACGCCTGAAGAAATAGAGGTTCTTCTATTAAGTATCAAAATTGCATTCTGGGCAACAATTTGCAGCGTTCCGCCCGGTATTATTGTGGCATGGATATTGTCTAGAACTAATTTTTTAGGCAAAATTATTTTTGATGGTCTTGTCCATCTTCCCCTGGTTCTTCCGCCGGTAGTCGTGGGATATATTCTTCTTGTGACATTCAATAACAATAGTCTTCTCGGTCAACTTTTAACCAAGATTGGTATTGAAATTAACTTCAATTGGAAAGGTGCTGCGATAGCATCAGGGCTAATGGCGTTTCCGTTGTTGGTTCGGGCCATAAGGTTATCGTTTGATATGATAGACCAGCGTTTAGAAGATGCGGCGCGAACTTTAGGAGCCGGTCCAATCTCTTTGTTTTTCACCGTAAGTATTCCACTAATTGCACCCGGTATTATTACAGGAGCCATTTTAGCTTTTGCACGGTGTCTTGGAGAATTCGGAGCAACAATCACATTTGTATCAAACATTCCTGGTACAACTCGCACCCTACCCCTCGCGGTATACACATTAGTTCAGACGCCTGGTGGTGAAGATGCCGCAATAAGACTGGTATGTTTGTCTTTAATTATTGCCTTGGTTGCTTTAGCTATTTCCGAAATAGTTTCAAGAAAAGCTCGTAAACGTTTAGGGATCTCCTAATGATATCGGTTTCCGTAAAAAAACAATATCCAGAAAGTTGTATCGAGATTGTTTTTGATATTTTGAGGCCCGGCATATCAGCGTTATTCGGAAAATCTGGTGCAGGAAAAACCTCGATTATAAATATGATAGCAGGTCTTACAACCCCTGATAAGGGACAAATAACTTTGAAAGACCGAATTTTATTCGACTCCAATTTGGATATAAATCTTCAACCTGAATTAAGAAAAATAGGTTATATATTTCAGCAACCAAGACTTTTTCCGCATTTAAGTGTACAAAAAAATCTGCTGTTTGGTTGGAATCGTCGTAGCCCATCGGAGAGAATTATTGGCTTCAGTGAGGTAGTCGACTTTCTCGGTATTGCAAATCTTTTGGAAAGAGCACCATTCGAATTATCAGGCGGTGAGGCACAATTGGTTCAATTCGGAAGAGCTATTTTGACTAATCCAGAGTTATTATTGATGGATGAACCACTTTCATCACTTGATAATAATCGACGGAGAGAAATTATTCCGTTTATTGCCCGCTTAAGGGATGAATTTAATATACCGATACTTTATGTAACGCACTCCATGGAAGAAATAATACAATTAGCAGATTATTTGCTGTTAATCGAAAATGGTTCTTTGTTCGCATCAGGGTCAGTCGAAGATCTAACTACTCGACTAGAATTACTATCTGTAATTGGCAGCTATGAGGTTGGAACTATAATTAATGGAAAAATAGAGAAGCAGGATCAAAAATATAATCTTACACACTTATCTTTTGAGGGTGGCGTTTTAAAGGTGCCATTTATCGCAAAACCAATATCAACAAAAGTTCGCTTGAGAATTCGTGCGAGCGATATTTCAATCTCAACTATGCCCCTATTAAGCGCTAGTGAACTAAACATTTTTCCTGGAAAAGTAATTGAAATATCGTCAAAACTTCCAAATGCAAACCCATATCGTGTTGTCAAAATTGACATAGGGGTACAACTATTGGCTCAATTAACTACGCTCTCGATTGAACAACTTTGCTTAGAACCGGGGGGAAAAATATATGCAACAATCAGGACCTCATTCCGAGACTTTGTTTATCAAGAAACAAGCAAGTCAGATAAGTTTTAGACAGTAATATTTTATACTTCCTCCGATAACGTAACTATTAAATGACATTTTGAAAAAATAATAACCTCACATTCTCAGATGAGATATATGTTGATTTTACCGACATATTTTTTACGTACCCAGATTTACTTATTTGCCGAAAAAGTACATTGTTTACTTTCCGGCACATCAAGATTAAAAATATTTGCGGCAGTGAGTCCTAAAACATTACGTTTTCCTTTTTCATCAAGAAACGGCAAATCCCAAATAACACTAGGGGTATCAAAATCCCAATGTGGCCAATCTGAAGCATACATGAGTGTATTTTGTGCATCTATCATCTCGAATGTTAGGTCTAGAGCTTTAGGGTGATCAGTTTCGAGAGGTTGTGAAGTGTAATACATCTGCTTCATATATTCGCTGGGAACTCTCTTTAACAAAGGTGCCTCAGATGTCCGCATCAAATAAGTATGATCTAATCTTTGCATTAACCAAGGTACCCAGGACAACCCAGACTCAATCCAAATTACATTTAATTTTGGAAACTTTTCGCACATTCCGTTCCAAACCCAATTTGTCATATGAACAACGTTACACCAGGTAAAGCTGAGAGCATGCATTGCTCCAAATCTATTAACCTGTGTCATCCATTCATCATTCCAATGATAGCCAGCATGAAATCCGAGAGGCTTGCCAATTTCTTCAAGCAAGGAATAAAGTTTCATATATCTATTATGATGAACTGGTTTAAATCGAACAGAAGTAATCATAAATCCTATCACATCTGGATTATCTGCAAATTCTTCAACAGTTTTTATTGAAGATTCTACATCATTAAATGGCAGAAATAGCATTGTGCCGAGTTTTTTATCAGCTGTAAGAATACGTTCGGTGAACCACCTATTGTACGCGGTGCCCAAGGTAGTTTCCATATTAAATTGGGCGTGTGTTCCTAAATTCAGCATGGGAGTTGGAAACACAACTGTATAATCAACCATCATTGCCTGATAAGCCCGTTGTGCCAAAACAACATCGCGGTGTGTATTGTTTTCTTCTACTGCTTCACCTCGAAGTCCCTGATGAATGATGCGACCACCGCAATCTTGATAACGTAATGCTAGCTCGCCATTTAATCCATATGGTGGAGATCCAGTACGATTTGTAATGTGATCTTTGGCTTGAAACCTTAATACATCGTCCTCTATATATTCGATAAGCTCAGACCATGATTCGGTTTCTGTATGGTGGGAGTCTATATCGACTATAAAAACATCACCGAAATCTCTCTTTTGGCCCTGTTTATATGCATTATTTAATATATCGCGAGTATCTGTTTTGGCTGTTATTTCACTGACTGGATTAATTCGGGTAGACTCAAATCCACTATCCATATTTTTGCCCCAAGTTTTTTATAGTTAACTAGAAGTATAGTGGCAGCGGACAATTTTCACCAGTACTGCTTTAATTAAACTCTAATGCTAATAATTTTTAGACAATACCCCATTGAAATCTTATTCTTTTTTTTATCA
>MDTG01208786.1_pt1 | contig 12682 bp, 12 predicted proteins | sample 811421 | NCBI WGS metagenome assembly MDTG01 (sample SAMN05326645, study PRJNA326480) | marine metagenome | isolation source: seawater | place: Pacific Ocean: South East | collected 2011 | reverse complement strand
TTTTTGAATCAGAAAGATTATAAATATCTGAAGGTATTTTATTTTTAATTATGCCTTCAATTACGACTGCTATATTTTCAATATTGCATAAGGATAACTTGTATTTACCTTGACCTACTCTAAAAGAATAGCAACCTATTTTTGTGCGCCTATCAATATTAAGTAAAAAATTTTGAGAATAAACCGGTGCAAAGCGCAAGATCCAAGTTGTGTCTTTAAAGTATTTTAATAAATATTGCTCTGCCTTGAATTTAGAAATAGCATATGGACTTAGAGGAAGTTTATAAGAATCTTCAAAGTAATGATTTTGACTATATTGCTCACCGTAGATTGAGATTGTACTGGAGAAAATTATTTTTTCAGGAAGTTTATTCAAGCTGTTTAATACAGATAGAAGATTAATAAGAGTTTGATTATTAATGACCATAAATTCATCTAAATCCTTACCCTTACCTTTCTTATGGGCTAAACCTACTAAAAAGATAAGGACATCATATTTCAGTGAATTTTCAAAAAAAAATTTTATGTCTGATTTATTTGTAAGATCTAAGGAATGGAAGCTATGATGAGAATCATCATTACGATAGTTTAGGGCTGTAATTTTATATTCAGTATTCAGCTTTGAAAATAAACTTTTACCTATAAATCCACTAGCTCCGGCAATTAAAAGGTTCATTTATTAAATTGAACTAAGCATTGAGGCAGTTTGTTTTATATGAGATTCAGATGAAGCACCAAAAACAACTGATTGAATATTTTGCTTTTTTATAAAGTCAAATGCTTCACTAGCAGGGAGTGCGCCGGAAGCTAGTACTGACATTGCCATCAATTGATACTTAGATGAATCATTCATTGAAGAAGATTCAATATATGATTCAACACTGGGTGACATTAAATATCCTATCTTATTAAAAGATGCGCATATAACAACATCATGTATCCCCCAATCTTCAAGTTTATTTTTCAACCTAGGCATATTTTGTGTAATCAAGCCAGGTAAAGCACCGTATCTTTTTCTAATGTATTCACAATATTCAAAAAAGATATCTTTTACCTCATAACCCAATAGTAAATCAGTAATAATATTTTGAAGAAACACAACTTGTACATTGAGTTTAGAATATATTTTCATCTCAAAATCAACTAATAATTGAAGTAATTTGATTGCGTCCTTTCCAATAACAGCTGAACTTCCCTTAACTATAGTTCCTAAAACTCCAAGTGCACTGCTGTCTTTGAATAATATTTCATTAATAGTCGGTATTATACCTTTTTCACTTATAAGGTTAGCATATTTATGTGGATATGGTATAGATGGATACCATCTTAGCTCGGGATACTTTGACCTATTTACAACGAAATGATTACATATTTCACCTGCCCTATCATTACTATTCAGCATCAGGCCTCTAACATTAGAATTAATTGCCATCTGATAGACATCTATAATATTTTGAAAATCATAGAACTTTTCTGAAAGCTGCTGAGCTTTTTCTTGGGACATATGATTTATACCAAAAAATTGGTTATCACCAAAAATAATTTTATCAATTAATTGCAATTACTTTAATCTCCCATTTAACTTATAGTCATGAAAAATTTCTTCGATAACATATAGTGTTTGCGCAGCATCTTGGAATGTGCATTTTGTTGAGATATTCTGATCAATGATTGAATCAATAAAGTGATATAATTGAGAAGTAAATTCGTTTCCACGAACATAAAATGGTACAGGAGTAAAAATATCAGTAATGTATATGGTATTCCAACCCCTTCTAAAATTTTCAGATTCCGATTTAAATTTACAAAAGATTTTTATGCCATGCTGATCTGCCATAATTTTCCCTTTAGAGCCAAAAATTTCAATTTTATTCGTTGGTTTTCGATAGCTTTCATCGCTCCAATTAACATTTAATGTCCCAGTTATTCCATTATTATATAATAAAGTTGAACTCACTGCATCTTCAACATTTCTTGAAAAGATTGATACTAGATTTGAACCTATTATTTTGTCAGGCATACCAATTAAATAATTGACTAAGTCTATAGCATGTGCAGCCATATCAATAGTTGCTCCTCCTCCATTTTTTTTGGAATCTCTCCAACTATTTCCCGAATCCGATTTTAATATTGTTGCACTATACATTTCAGATTTAAATCTAATTAAATCTCCAATGATATTCTTATCAAGAAGCCTTTTAACCTCAGTAAAAATTCCATTAAATCGATTTACATATCCAACTTGGTTAACTAACTTTTTCTCTACAAAAATTTTAGAAAGTTTCTCAGCCTCATTTTTATTTAAAGTACATGGTTTTTCCATAAATACATGAGCATTATGCTTTGCTGCTTCAATTGCTATTGCATAGTGCAATGTTGGTGGCGTACAAATAATTATAGCATCTAATTTTTCATTTAATAATAACTTTTCGTAATCATCATAGGTATTAACCTCGGAAACATATTTTTTTAATAAATTAAGTATTAATGTTGATTTGTCTGCTACTGCTTTTATTTTTACATCTGGATGGCTATTTAAAATTGAGTAATGTGTTATACCCATCCTACCAAATCCGATAACACCTAGTTTTAACATATTGAAGACTCATTTATAACCTTAGAATAAGCATGTGCAATTTTTTCCCACTTATATCTCCTATTAGAAATTTTTAACATTTTATTACTAATTTTTTTTAAATCTTCAGTATTAAGATTATTCAATAGTATAGATAATTCATTAGAGCTTGAAAAGTATTTAGCCTTATTTTTTGTAGTATATCTGTTAAAAATGCAATCAAATGTAAATATTGGCAACTGAATATTCATTGCTTCAATTAAAGCAGGATTTGTACCTCCAGCAGAATGACCATGTATATATATCTTACAATTTGATCTGATTAAATTTAATATACGTGGATCATAGATAGCGTCTAATAATATTACATTTTTTTTATTTGAGTATCTTTTTTTTATTTTGTTGCCGTAATTGCTATTATCCCAATTCCCAACAAATACTATTGGTAACCTATCTTGAACTGAAAAACTATTCAATATTAATTCAATGTTATTATCTGACTGTATCCTTGCTACAGTAAACGCATAATTATTATTTAAAAATGGATAATCCTCACAATCCTTTAAGGTGGGTTTTACCTTAAATGATTGATCTCCGCCATAAGCAATTAGATTACTATTCCTACCATATTCACTTCCAATGTATTCTTGAATACCTTTATTATCAGCAATGATATACTTCGAATATTTTATAGAATAGTGTTCTGAAATTTTTAAAAACTTTCTTGTTGGATAATTCCACTTCGATCTCTGCCAATCTAAACCACCAAAATTCAATATAAACTTATTTTTAAATTTTGAGAAAAATGGCATAAAAACACCTCCAGAAGCCCCTAGTATAATTATTTTATCAAAGTTCCTAGATTTGAAAATAGACAAAAGGTCAAAAAACACACTCTGCCAACCGTTTGCTTTCAAATTTATGTATTCTAGTTTACAACCATTGTATTCTTTCAATTTCGTATTACAAGTTACAGCAGAACAGAAAACAGTAATCTTAAACTGACTTGACAAATACTTTACAAGATATTCAACAAGGGTTTCAAATCCGCCATATTTTGCAGGTAAACCGTTAGTCCCAACTATTGCAATTTTTTTCAAATTAATTTGAGTCAGTATGTGTTTTAAAATCCATCGATCAAGTTGCTGTATACTTTGCTCTTAGTTTTTCAATTTGTTCATCAGTAAAGAAATGTTTGACAAATTTTGAATTTAATTTCTCATCAACACTTGACCTTTCTTCACCATAATTAGCTTTAAATGATTTATATCTATCTGACAACATATCATCATCTTCACGACGATTTGTTATGAATAATTCATTTATATTTATACCAGTTAAAGAGAAAAATGCAGTTTTAAATGATTGAGTCAATACATCAATCCTTATTAATAAAACCCTGTTTTTAGAATCAAGATCATATATCTCCCAACCTTTTTCTTTGTTAAATGCCTTTTGATATATATCAAACTTAAAGTATGAATTAAAATCTTTTTCAAACCATTCCAAAGAATTAGTTTGAATGTAAAATGAATTACTAATCTCATTTTTAATATCAGTATCTGTTTTTTCTGATATAAAATTTTTATTGCTATGGAAGTAATCTGAAATACTCCTCGAAAAGGGATCACGAATAATTGATATAGTCATAACTTTACCTTTATCTGAAATATACTTTTTAGCCTTATCACTTAGAATTTGATTTCGTTCTTTTTTATTTCTTTTTGATGCTTTTGAAGAAAACCATTCGTACCAGTAACTTGATAAAAAGTGTACATGAAGAACTTTATTAAAAGGCAAATCCCTCATCAATGTATAGTATATTGAAGATGATCCAGTCTTTCCCATAGAATAAACTAAAAAGAGGGTATCAGAGTATTTAAAGTAATTTTTAATTGACTTACGAATTTTTAATATCCCATTCAATTTAAAGTTAATCCTATATTTAATTTTTTCGATTAATTTCAATTATATAACCATCATCGTTTTATGTTATTATTTCTTTTAAATAAACCGTATAAGATTCCTAGATGAAAAAAGAGTGAACCAATGACAACACCTGGGAAATAAATCAAAAGTTTAATAATACTATTTGAGCCAAAGATTAGTACGTTATAATGAACTTTTATTAGTTTATAAAAAAAGCCGAATATTAGTTTGATGGGTAAAGAAAATTTTTCAGTAGTACTCCCTTTTATTGAAATCATATAAGAAGAAATCCCAAGCTCAAATGAATATTGGTATAAGCTTTTTAGAGTTTGATGCTCCACAACATTTGGCCCTATTAAAGTGAGTTCAACATTTTCATTGTGAATCTTTTTTGTCATCAAAATATCTTCACCTGACTCAACATCTGGAAATACAACTTGGGCTTTTAAATTTCTTTCAAAAAAAAGATTACAACCAGGGAGATACTTTCTGCATTGAATTTTTTTTGAATAAAGGTATTTGTTTGACAACATAAGAAGTAAACTATCTTTTAAGTATGATTTAGTTTTCAGTGCATTTTTTATCGTACCGGAAAGAATGACTTTCCCATTACACTTATTTTTTATTTTGTTATAATGATCGAGCATTGATTCTGTCCAATTTTCTGGAAGGATAATATCTGAATCAATTAATGCAAAATAATTACCGTCCATTTTACTTATTCCAAGATTTCTTGCTTGCCCTGCAAAAAGACGTCTTTTACTGTGCAAATATCTTACGTTCGAGAGATTGAAATTTTTAACAATATCTTTAGTGTAAAAATTGATTGAACTATCAACTATTAAAATTTCAATCATGGCATCAGTATTCTGATTTACAATTGAAGTAATGGAATCAGCAATTGTCCTATGTGAATTATAGCAGGGTATTATAAATGAAACTGAAGTACTCATCGTGTTATTAGTTAAAAATAGTTTATTTCTTCCAATTCAAAACATCTTTCATTTTTCTTATTTCTCTAGACCAATAAATTTTAGTTTTAATTATTGTAATTGATTCATTACAAAGGGGCGCAATACGATTGAGGCAATATATTGATTTGGGGTTTTGATTTAGACCCAATATCGATGAAAACGCCAAATCAAAATTAGAAACGTGCATTTTATCAATGATATTTTTATCTAACTCATTATTTGTGCCAAAAGGATAAGCAAAATATTTTACCTTTTGTTGAATATTACTCTCAATTATGTTTTTTGACTTTATAACTTCATCTTCAAGAAAATTTTTTACTTTTTTAAGGTTTGGATGTGACACTGAATGCGCACCAATAGTAAAGTTAGAAATTTTATTTAATTCATTTATCTCCTTCCAATTCATATAAATACGAGGTATGGTTTCATCACAAAATAATTTATTCAATAATGAGTTTAATTTATCATCTTCGTAGTCATAAATATCACTGGGCAGCAAGCCAATTAACCTATTATACAAGCGTCTTTTCTCTGAAATATTTTTCAAATCAAAGGTTTCATTGATTCCTATACTTTCAAGGTTAATTTTATTTTGGGATAATTTTATCCAAGATTTCCATCTTTCTAATTGAGGTATAATCCTCTGATATGCAAAGTCCGTTGTGATAAAAAATGTTGCAGGTATATTTAACTTTTGTAATAGGGGCGCAGCATTAGATAATTGGTTTAGATATCCATCGTCAAAAGTGATACTCACACACAAGTCTTTGGGTATATCTTTATTAATTATTTTTTTATGTAGTTCTTTAATTGAATATATAGGAAAATTATCAGATATCATTTTCATTTGCTTAAAAAATTCAGAATATTTGATTTTCATAGGATCGGAAAAATCAGTTTCCTCATCGGGTATAATATCATGGTAGGTAAGCACTGCATATCCCACTTGATGCTTTTTTAACCATGATAATTTTCTCAAAAGTTTATATGCGATAGTTTTTTTTATCATCCTATTGGGATATTTTGGTTGCTGATTTGTTTATAAAAGATCTAGTAAAAAAGATCAATCTATCAGGAATCTTTCGCGCTATTTTTAAAAAGGTATCTTTCAATCTTATCTGCCAATAAAACCGGATCCAATTTTTTTTATGTATTGTGTAAGTAAATGTTGAGTTGGTATGATTATTCCAATTTTTTTTATAAACTTCAAAACCTTGTAAAAAATCAAATCCTTCCCAACCCTCTTCACAACCTCTTTTAATAAGATACCATATATGAATTTTCCCAGGTGAAAAATTACTATATTCAATATCATATGTAGGTTTGTAATAGTAAAACCAATTATTATGATAAAATCCAATGTGGTAAGCGATTGGTTTACCCTCTAAAAACAGACCCGAGAAATGAATATTTGAAATATCTAAGGTATTTAATAAAGTTTTAAAGAATAATTCATTTTTACTCTTTGACATTGAACTAATTTGATTGGAACTCTCCCATCTGTTTTTATACATATTTAAGAATTGATAAAAGTTTTCTTCAAATTGAAGTTTATTTTCAAAAACCTTAAATGATAAATCACCAAGACCTTTTAGTTTTTTAGTCTGCCGTTTTATATCATCTCTATGTTTTTTTTTAAAGGAATTTAAAATTTTTGATTTTTCATTTCCTTCCAATAACAAAACAGGGCATAAAGAAGTAGATACTTTAAAAGTCAATCCAATTTGATTAAGAGTATCAATGATAATTGAGTTCATATCCTTATCATCTATTACATTAATTAATTTAAAAAGGTGAGTACTGCCATAATTCTCAAAAAGTTTTTTTAATAATATTGGAAGGACTCTATTCGCATATTTATTTCGAATAATTGGTGAAAAATAATCTGAATACTCGCTGGTCGAAGGCGCAATGATTTTTGTATATAAATCGACAAATCCCGTTTTATATAATGTTGTAGGTAGAATACCGAACCAACTTTTTGTTCGATTATCAATTACAACATAAATCTTTGAATTATAGATTCCTTCATAAGTTTTCCAAAAAGCTTGATACCACTTGTAATCGTTATAAATAAACTTATAATTTGAATTATCAATTAATTCTTTCCATAGATTAAAATTTTCCAAACATTGCTTTACACTAAACTCGCTTACTGTTAAAGAGAGATTACTTTTATTCATTTACTGATTATAGATTGAAAAAATTAAAATCATAGTTGACTTATATTTTGATGATTTTTCAAAATATTATCATACTTTATAAAATAATTATCTTGAAAACCTGTATATAAGCAGAAACCCATCAAAAATACAGTACAATAGTTCACAGGACTATAATGAAATAGTGATGCAAATAAAATAATCGATAGAAATACTGTATAGAAAAAGTAAGGTGTTACAGAATAGTTTTTGTTATATCCATTAAGAATTTTAAGGCTATTAGACAATGCTAAAAAGTAAGGCAACAAATAAAAGGTAGTACCAATAACACCTATGAATGAAATTAATTCACCCAAATAATGCACTTCTCCTCCAATAACATTTAATTCACTTGATCCTGTACCTATTAGAAAAGCCTTTGGATTAGAGACTAATAAATTAAACAAAGATTCAGGTAATTTAATAATAGCGTCTACGATTATGTCCGCAACAGAGGTCTGATCTACTCCGAAACCAATTTTGTGGCCTAAATATTGTCTAATATAGAAGGGGAATATCACAAAACCTGTACACAAGATTGAAAAGAGTGAAAAGTAAAATTTTTTATTCAACACTTTTACTTTTGGTTGCTTGTAAGCTTTATAATAAAACAGAATAGATATCAAAATTAATGTTACTATATACAAAGTAGATGTGGTAGTAAATAATCCAATTATCAAAAAGTAATACCATTTCCACTTAGTCTTATTTTTGTTATTTATTATATCCGAATACAATATGAATATTGCTGATAAAATCACAAAGGCTTGGGTATGAATATCTAAAAATATGCCGCTTGGTCTTAGATATGATATTACATACACTCCTATTTGTTCCATATTGTCATTTAAAAAATTAGTCACGTTTGTTTCTAAAATCTTAGATACCCAGGGATGATATATATCCGCATACTCTACAAGCTTAAACCAAAAATCCAACCCAATTTTATTAATTTTTGTTATAAACTCTAAATAAAGATAGATACAGCAAGTTATTCCACCGATAAATACTGCATTTGTAAAACTTTGAATTCTACGGAATGATTTAAAATAGGATCTGAAAAATAAATATATTATATATGGTAAAATAATATCCTTGTAAGATTTAAATGTTTCAAAAATATTAAATCCGCTAGAAATGGGAAGAACAATTAAAAAGTATAATAATGAAAGTATAATAACTAAATCGTATCGATTATATTTTACTTTATATACCAATATATAAAGAGGAAATAAAATAAACAGGTTTAGGACAATAAAGTTTTGAAATGGAATATTCACACCATAAAAAAGATATAGAATAAAGGATAGTTGTATCAGTATTAATGAAAAAATATATATAAATGACAAATATGTTATTGGAAACATTTTTATTTTAAATATGTTTTTTTGAGAAAAAACATTAAAATGGAGCTTAATTTTACTATGTTGATGTACAAATTAATATTATTTGTGATTTAATTATCATTTAAAGAGAAACAAAGTAATCTATCATATCGATCAAGCGCTGAACCTTTCAAGTTTATAATTTCTTCGGGTAGGCTAGGCCATGAAAAAACTCTTTGATTATTTTCCCATCCCCATTTAAACCATTTTACCGCTTCTACCTTATTATTCGCATAAGCAGGAAAACACCAAGGGTTTGCTTCGAAATGTAATTTTGAAAAAACAGGTTTTAGTCCATTTTTGAGGGCAAATTTTTCCCTTTCATTATAGTAAAGAATTCTCTTGTTTCGCATATCATCCCAATTGTTTTTAATTATAATTTTTTTTGACCAGATATCAATATTATAGTCGGAAATAATAGGTTCACGAAAAGCCCTTGGATCTTCATAGAGTGGTCGTTTCTTTAACACTTTTTTTACCTTATTTTTTAATAAAGGATAAGAATTTGTTAGCTTTTTTTTAATTCGTTCTATTTTTAGAATTGGGAATTCAGGGATTCTAATTTGTGTATTTAGTTCTTTATTTTTTGTCCACAAAACTCCTCCACTATATGTATTGGTTAAAAGTTTGCGTGGTGAACTAATACCTATATCACCAAATGTTCCTAAATCCTTACCAGAATAGGCTCCACCATAACCATGCGAATTATCTTCAATCAAAAATAGATCATGATTTTTACAAAAATTCTGTAAGCTTTTTATGTTTTGTGGTTGGCCAAAATAGTGGACAAAAAGTAGAGCTTTAGTTTTAATATCCAATAGATTTTCTAATTGATCACAATTGAAAGAGAGGTCATCCTCTAAAGAATAGTACTTGTATTCTATCCCTAGCTGATTTAAAGGATGAAGTATGACATCGCAGATGTAATCTGGTATTAAAATACATTCACCTTTTTTTATTCCTAGGTGTTGAATACCAAATTTAAATGCCGTTCGGGCATGAGAAAAATAATATGGGATAGAATCCATTTTAGTATGATACCCTAAGTAATGAGAATGATAATGTTATCCAAGCTTTTAAATGAAATGGATTTTTCTTAATTGCCTTCCAAGAATATTGTATTGAAGGTTGAAAAACTTCACCTTTTTGAAGAATCCTACCTGCTTTAAAATAAAAGTTTGATAAGGTATTATTCATTTTTCTAACTGATATTTTATTACTTAAACACCAATTATTTAAATGAAACTCAACTACTGCAATGTAAGCGTTGGCATGTATAATTACATTGTCACTATAGTTACTATTGTGAGTATGCCACTCGCCTAATACTTCATCAATAAAAATAAAATCACCTTCCTTGGATAATCGAATCCAAAACTCATAATCTTCAACAGTAACAAAATCACCTCTCTCTGAAAATCCTTCAGTTTTATTTGCAATATCTCTACGCAGGCATACTGCAGATGTTGAAAGACAATTTCCTTTAAATAATAGTTTTTCATACATCTTTGGTACTGCTGGACCATATCTAAAACGCGATTTTATTTTCCCATTAACGACATGCCATTCGTCATGGCAAAATAAAATTGAATTTTGGTTTTGATGAATTGATTTTTTGACTATCTCTAATTTTTTAAAATTCCAAACATCATCTGCATCTAAAAAAGCAATCCATTCACCTATAGATTTTTGAATGCCTAGATTTCTTGAGCGAGCAATTATACCATTATTTTGTACAATTATAACCTTTAACCTAGAATCCGAATAGCTATCTATTATGTCTTGAGTATGATCTCTTGATGAGTTATCAACAACAATTATTTCGAAGTCTTGAAACGTTTGTGAAAAAACTGATTTTAGAGATCTATCTAAAAGATCTGCACAATTATAAGTAGGAATTACAATACTAAAAAACGGTTTAAGATTATTATTCTTTTTTTCCATTTTACTTTATGAATTTTATTACAAGAGTTTTGGCGTAGTTTTTTTTCTTAAAACATATAGATAATGGGTTTTTTTCTAAGAAGAATTTTTGTAATTAATTTCATTAGACTATTTAATGGTTTTTTATATGTTATAAACTCGAACACATTAAAAATCTTATTCGATACATCAATGTCCTTACAAGCAAATAAAAAGCCTTTACTTTTTAAAAATGCTTTAAGATAATCCTCATATTCCATAGCCTTCAAATCATCAGAGACTGCATGGGGAATTATATAATCAAGATAAATTCCTTTTTTATTTGCGTAAAAAGCACCATAATCACCAAAATGATTTAACCCAACTATGCCTTCTTCTATCAAATCACGTGATTTCTTTTTTTGGTTTTTAAGATTTTTTGGAAGTATTGACTCAGATTCTTTTTCAATCATCTAAAACTTTTTCTTTATTTAAATAGTTAAATATCTCACTAATACCCAATTCTAGATTTAATTCTTGCTTAAAACCTAAATTTTTCATTTTTTTGTCAGAAATAGTATATCTAGCAATATTGTCATTTGAAATATCTGACTTTACATACTCCCAAGTTGAACTATCAGGAAGAATAATTTTTATGTCTTTGCCATATTGCTTATAAAAAATATTTTTTACCTTTTGAGCTAATTCAAGAATTGTCAATGTCTTTCCTGATGAAATATGAAAGATATTATTATCATGATAATTCTTTGATTCAATTAAAACCTCGACGGCTCTGGAGACATCATCACCATGTATAAAATCTCTTTGAGGTGTACCATCTGATTTCAATATTATTTTTTTCTTCTCAATAGCGCTTTTACATAAATCATTAATGACAAGCCACCAGCAATTATTTTCCTTAAATACAGGGCTGCCATAACTATTTGATAATCTTACATTGATGCATTCAGTTTCAGTTTTATAATTGAAGTAGTTACATATATCTTCTGATAACAAGTGAGTTAAACCATATGAATTGACTGGTGCTGGATTGAAATCCTCTGTAATAATTCTTTTTGGTATTTCTCCGTATACTTGAATAGTTGAAAAATATATAAACTTTTTCAAACCATTCTTTGTGAATTTGTCTAATAAATTCCATACTGGCATAACATTAATTGATGAAACATAATCAGGTTCATTTTCAGATTTATTATGATCTAATGAAATTAGATGTATTACTATATCAAAATTTCTATTAGCCAGTTTAGAAATAATCGAATTGTCACGTATATCATTAACAATTACATCATCCATGAATGAAAGCCATTCCATATATTGGTTTGAAGGCTTGTTACTTCCAAATGCGGTAACCCTATATCCTATTTCTGCAAGATATTTACTAAGCCTTGCACCCAAATAACCAAAAGCTCCAGTTATTAATACTTTTTTCAGACTGATTGCCAATTGTAGTTAATCTGTTCTAATGGCTTACGTTCTATTTCCTCTGAATCATGCTCAATGCTGGCAATGTTGAGAATCAAGTTTGATTGATTACCCTTTCCCTTAAAGGCAAGCCATAAACCAGGCGGGACTGTCAATCTTTTATAATTGAGTTGTGATAATTCTATTTTGTAAAAGATACCATTCGTATTGCTTGCTTCCCTATCATCATACACAACAAAAGATACTTCACCTATGGCAACAATGAGGTTT
>MDTG01193016.1_pt1 | contig 12683 bp, 8 predicted proteins | sample 811421 | NCBI WGS metagenome assembly MDTG01 (sample SAMN05326645, study PRJNA326480) | marine metagenome | isolation source: seawater | place: Pacific Ocean: South East | collected 2011 | reverse complement strand
ACTAAGGCAGCTTTTGATCCGGGTCCTTCTGGTTTAATTACTCCTGACTCTATCATTTCATGATAAAGGTCATTTCCCTCTCTTGTTCTTTCTCCAACTCCAGCAAAAACTGAAAATCCACCATGTGCTTTAGCAATATTGTTTATAAGTTCCATAATAATAACTGTTTTTCCTACTCCTGCACCGCCGAATAAACCTATTTTACCACCCTTCGCATAAGGAGCTAACAAGTCAACTACCTTAATTCCAGTTACTAAAATTTCTGTTTCTGTTGATTGATCATTAAATACTGGTGCCGGTCTGTGAATAGGCCAACTTTCTTTAGTTTTGACATCACCTTTCTCATCAATAGGTTCTCCTATCACATTCACAATTCTTCCTAATGTTTCAGGTCCAACTGGAACTTTTATAGGAGCTCCTGTATCAATTACTTCATCTCCTCTTTTTAAACCTTCTGTGGCATCCATTGCTATAGTTCTAACACTTGACTCACCTAAGTGTTGGGCAACTTCTAAAACCAATCTGTTATCACCATTTTTACATTCTAATGCCGTCAAAATTTCTGGCAAATCTCCATCAAAACTTACATCTACTACTGCTCCAATAATTTGTGTAATTTTTCCTTTTTTCATAATTATAAACTTTCTGCTCCCGATATAATTTCAATTAATTCTTTAGTAATTGCTGCTTGACGACTCCTATTGTACTGAATAGTCAGCTTATCAACCATTTCGCCTGCATTCCGAGTTGCATTATCCATTGCGGTCATTCTTGACCCTTGTTCGCTAGCTGAATTTTCTAGCATTGCTTTAAAAATCTGAGTTGATATATTTTTTGGTAATAAATTGCTTAAAATTTCATCTTCATCTGGTTCAAATTCATAATTATTTTCCAATGAAGGGTCTTTTTTTGTCTCAGAGGCTTTTAAAGGAATTATTTGTTGTTCCTGTGGTATTTGAGTAATCACATTTTTAAACTGGTTGTAAAAAATTGCACATACATCAAATTCACTTTTTTCAAACTTATCAATTATAATTTTGCCAACCTTGTCTGCATCAAAATAATTTATATTTTTTGAATCTTTAAAAGAAATTTTCTCAACAATATTATTACTATATAATCTTTTTAATTGGTCATAACCTTTTGATCCAACGGTAATAATTTTTAAATTTTTCCCCTCTTTTTTTATTTTTTGAAAATAAGATTTTGCCTTTTTGATAATATTACTATTAAAACCACCGCAAAGTCCTCTATCGGAAGTTAAAACTACGCACAAATGCGTTTTATCTCCTCCCGATCCTATAAGTAATTTTGGTGCATTTTCTTTATCTGAAATTCCATTAGATAAATTTAGAATAATATTATGCATCTTTTTTGAATATGGTCTTCCTTTTTCAGCATTCTCTTGGGCTCTTCTGAGCTTTGCGGCCGCAACCATTTTCATTGCCTTGGTAATTTTTTGCGTTGATTTAACGCTTGATATTCTCTTTTTTAAATCGTCTAAACTTGCCATATCTTAAGAATTTAAATTTTTTTTAAGTTCTGTTATAACTTCAATTAATAATTTTTCGGTATTTTCTTCTAATTTGCCTGAACTAGATATTGATTCTAAAATTTCAGGTTTTTCTGATTTACATTTATCAATAATCTTTAATTCAAATTGTGCAATATTTTTTAGCTCTACGTCATCTAAGTACCCTCTAACTCCACAAAAAACTGAAATTACTTGTTCTGCTACCGTCATTGGAGAATATTGCTTTTGCTTTAAAAGTTCAGTTAGTTTTGAGCCTCTATTTAAAAGTTTTTGTGTTGAAGCATCCAAATCCGATCCGAATTGTGCAAATGCTGCCATTTCTCTGTACTGCGCAAGTTCCAATTTCATTGATCCTGAAACTTTTTTCATAGCTTTAGTTTGGGCTGATGAACCAACTCTAGAAACAGATAAGCCCACGTTAATTGCTGGCCTAATTCCTTGATTAAACAAATTTGTTTCTAAAAATATTTGACCATCTGTAATCGATATAACGTTTGTAGGTATAAATGCAGAAACGTCTCCTCCTTGAGTTTCAATTATTGGAAGAGCTGTTAAAGATCCGCCGCCATGTTCATCGCTAAGTTTTGCAGCTCTTTCAAGTAATCTGCTATGCAAATAAAATACGTCTCCAGGATAAGCTTCTCTTCCTGGTGGTCTTCTTAGCAACAAAGACATTTGCCTGTAAGCTACAGCCTGTTTGGATAAATCATCATATATAATCAAAGCATGCATTCCGTTGTCTCTAAAGTACTCACCCATGGTGCAGCCAGTGTAAGGTGCTAAAAATTGAAGTGGTGCAGCGTCTGATGCTGTAGCAGCAACTATTGTTGTATACTCCATAGCTCCAGCTTCCTGTAAGGTTTTTTCAATCTGTCTAACTGTGGACCTTTTTTGACCAATAGCAACATAAACACAATACAACTTTTGTTTTTCGTCATTAGACTCATTTATTTTTTTTTGGTTTATTATTGTATCTATTGCAACAGCCGTTTTTCCTGTTTGTCTATCACCAATAATTAATTCCCTTTGTCCTCTTCCTATCGGTACTAGGCTATCAACAGATTTTAATCCTGTTTGCATTGGTTCGCTAACTGATTTTCTTGGAATTATACCTGGGGCTTTTACTTCAACCCTGCTTCTTTTTACTCCTTTATCTAGTGTACCTTTTCCATCAATTGGATTTCCTAATCCATCAACTACTCTTCCTAATAATTCTTTACCAACCGGTGTATCAACTATTGCGCCTGTTCGTTTAACAGTATCTCCTTCTTTAATAGCTCTATCTTCTCCAAAAATTACAACGCCAACATTATCGCTCTCTAAATTTAGCGCCATTCCTTTTGACCCATCAGAAAACTCTACCATTTCTCCTGCTTGAACATTATCTAAACCATAAATTCTAGCTATTCCATCACCCACTGATAGAACTTGTCCTACTTCAGTAACTTCTGCTTTTTCTCCAACTTTTTTTATTTGTTCTTTTAATATTTTTGTTACTTCTGAAGGATTTATTTCCATTTATGCCTCTACCATTTTATTTTCAATTTGATGTAATTTATTCTTTATAGATGTATCAATCATGACACTTCCAACTTGAATGATTAAACCACCAATTAAAGATGGGTCAAACTTATAATTTAGTTTAATCTTAGATCCAAAATTTTCTGATAATTCATTTTTAATTTTTTTAATTTCATCTTCTGAGAGATTTTTTGCTGAAAGAAGTTTTGCTGAAATTTCTCCTCTTTTTTTTGAACATATTAATATAAAATCCTTTAATATATTTTCTAGATAAAATAGTCTCCTTTTTAATATTAAAAAATTTAAAAATTTTGTTAAAAGTAAATTAAAATTAAATTTATCCGAAATTATATTGATAACTTTTAAAAGTTCTTTTTCCTTAATAGTGGGATCTTTTATTAAATCATTAAAGTCTTTATTTTCTGAAATCAATTTTATAATTGATAAAATTTCTTTTTCTATTTTTTCTAAACAATTATCTTCCACGGAAAGCTCATATAATGCTTGTGAATATCTATTTATGAACGAAGCTGAAGAGTTATTGCTCAATTTTTAGTACCTTTGTTTTGAAGATTTAAAAAATTTAAAATTAAGTAACATAACAATAAAGTCTCTTCAAGCATCAGATTGTCCAAAAGCCCAATAATTTCAGCATTAATTGAAGGTAATTGGATCCACATCAACTGTTAGTTTTATTCCTGTGGGTAATTTATAATTTTTTAACGCTTTAGAAAGTGATTTCTGGATTTTTATTTCTTTTTTTGACCTTATTAAAAGTCTATTTCTATAATTTTTTCTAATTCTAAATATAGGTGCATTCACAGGCCCTAAAATTTTGGCATTAATCGTAATTTCTAGATTTTTTTTTAGCTTTAATGACTCTATCTCTAATTTTTTTGCACTATTAGATGATAAAATTAAAGAAATAAATCTTTCGTAAGGAGGCAGATTATTTTTTTTTCTGAGATTTAATTCTTTTTCGAGAAAATTAAATGGATCTTCATTGGTAATTTGATTTATAATGTTGCTATTTAAATTATAAGTTTGAAAATAAACATTTGCAGGTTTGCCACTTCTGCCTGCTCTACCTGACAATTGATGGTAAAGTTGTAAATTTTTTTCTGCACTTCTTAAATCATGACCTTGCAAAGATAAGTCAATGTCTATTACAACTATACAATTTAAATTTGGAAAATGAAAACCTTTAGAAATTAATTGAGTTCCAATTAAAACTTGTATTTCATTATTAATTATTTTATTAAGCAAATCAGTAGAAGATTTTTTATTCATTGTATCACTTGAGAAAATTATTTTTTTATGCTGGGGAAATAATCTATTAACTTCCTCATATATTTTTTCTACACCAGGGCCACTAAATACAAAATCACAAATTTTTTTTTCGTGGCATTTTCTTTCTAAACCCGTCTTATGTCCACAATAATGGCATAAAAGAATATTTTTATTTTTATGATAAACTAGATTAATTGAACAATTTGGACATGAATAAACTTCCATGCAATTTTTACAAAAGATAAAAGGAGAGAAGCCTCTTCTGTTTAAAAAAAAAAGAACTTGATCTCCTTTACCTAAATGTTCTTTTACTTTTTCTATAGTCTTAGATGATATCCAAGATTTTTTATCTAACTTATACTTTTTTAAATCTATAATTTCATGATTTGGATGATTAGCATTTTTATATCTCTTTATAAGCTTAGAGTACGAGTATTTATTTTTTTTAATATTTTCAAATGTTTCTATTGATGGTACTGCGGTTACAAGATTTATAGGTATATTTTCAAATGATGCTCTTGAAATTGCCATGTCTCTAGCATTGTAAATAATTCCTTCATCTTGTTTGTATGATTGATCATGTTCTTCATCAACAACTATTAAACCTATCTTTTTAAAAGGTAAAAAAAGTGCTGACCTTGCTCCAATCACAACTTTTATTTTTCCAGATGCTAATCCACTCCAAATAATTTTTTTCTTTTTTTTACTAATTCCTGAGTGCCAAATTGCAGGATTAAAGCCAAAAAATTCTTTAAATTTTTGTTCAAAATTATTTGTTAGACCTATTTCAGGAAGAAGTATGAGAACTTGGAAACCTTTAGAAATTTTGTGCTCTACAGACTTAAAATAAACTATGGTTTTTCCTGAACCAGTTGCACCTTGTAGCAAATGAACTCTAAATTTATTTGAGTCAGCTAAAATTTTATTTAAAGCTTCATTTTGCTCAACTGTTAATTTATATTTTTTTTTTTTGAATAAATTATTATAATTTTCATACTCATTTTCGCTAAGTTTTTCTATAGCCTCACCACTTAATAAATGAAGCTTCAATGCCATACCTTTTGGAACTAAATTATATTCACAAAACCAATTTAAAAATTTTATTGAGGATATTTTTAGTGGTTCTATATTTAATTTTTTAAATATTTTTTTGGTTTTAAATATTTTTTTATCTTGTTCTTGAAAATTGTCCCAAACAACACCTGTTTTCTTTGATTTACCAAAAGGTACTAATAAATAATCTCCTTTTGAAACATTTATTTCGCATTCGTATGTGAAGGGATGATCAAAAATATTTGGAATTAAAACAGGTATTTTCATATTTTAGTATGAAAATATATTACGAATGAATTTGTCTTTTATCCACTGATAATGCAGCTTCTTTCACAGCTTCAGAAAACGTTGGATGAGCATGACATGTTCTTGCTATATCTTCAGAACTTGCTCCAAATTCCATTGCGACTACCATTTCTGCAATCATTTCTCCAGCATGTGGTCCAATTATATGAACCCCTAAAACCTTATCATTTTTATTATTCGCTAATATTTTAACAAAACCTTCGGTTTCATCTATTGCTTTAGCTCTAGAGTTTGCCATAAAAGGGAACTTGCCTATTTTATAAGGTATATTATTTTCTTTAAGTTGTTCTTCTGTTTGACCAACATACGCAACTTCTGGCGCAGTATATATTACTCCAGGTATTAAATCATAATTTACATGACCAGATTGACCTGCAATTATCTCAGCAACAGCTATGCCTTCTTCTTCAGCTTTATGAGCAAGCATTGGGCATTTTATGACATCACCTATAGCATAAATATTTGTAATATTTGTTTGAAATTTTTTGTTGACCTCAATTCTTCCTTTATCATCGATATTTAAACCAACTTTTTCTAAATTTAAATTCTTAGTATTAGGTTTTCGGCCTACTGATATTAAAACTACATCGCAATCAAACTTGTCTTTCTTACCATCTTTACCTGAAACATTTATAGTCACTAATTGATTTGATTTTGTAATTGTTTCAACTTTAGTATTCAAGTGAAATTTAATTCCTTGTTTAGTTAAAATTTTCATAAATTCTTTTGAAATTTCTTGATCCATTCCTGGCGTAATGTGATCTAAAAATTCAACTACATTTACTTCTGATCCTAGCCTCGACCATATTGACCCCATTTCTAAACCTATATATCCTGCACCCACTATCACCATTTTTTTAGGAACTTTACTTAAAGATAAAGCTCCAGTTGAAGATAGTATTTTATTTTCATCAAAATTAACCCCAGGGATAGAAGTTGGCTCTGAACCACTTGCAATAACAACATTATTAGATTCAATTGTTGTTTCTTTTTTGTTAATATCTGTTATTAAAATTTTATTTTTTGAACTAAATTTTCCAATACCTTTAAAATACGAGACTTTATTTTTTTTAAATAAAAATTCCACACCTTTAGTCAAAACTGTAACTGCTTTTTCTTTATTCTTCATAATTTTATCAAGATTTAGCTTAATATTTTCTATCTCTATCCCCATTTTTTGAAAATTTTTAGCTTTTGCAAAATTTTCAGATAAGCTTAATAGATTTTTGGATGGAATACACCCTACATTTAAACATGTTCCACCTAATGACCCTCTGGACTCAATACACGCAGTTTTAAGTCCAAGTTGAGAGAGTCTTATTGCGCATACATATCCACCAGGACCACCACCGATAACTGTTACATCAAATTTTTCTGTCATTTAAATATTTAAAAACAATCTTCTTGGATCCTCTAAATTTTCTTTAACTGTACGTAAAAAAGACACAGAGTCTTTTCCATCAATAATTCTATGATCATAAGAAAGTGCCAAATACATAACTGGCCTAACCTTTATTTCACCATTTACAACTATAGGTCTTTCAACAATATTATGCATTCCGAGTACCCCGGATTGTGGTGGATTTAAAATTGGCGTTGATAACATAGAGCCATAAACCCCACCATTACTAATTGTAAAAGTTCCACCTTGTAAATCGTCGATACCTAAATTACCAGTGTTTGCTTTTTCTGATAAATTTTTAATTTTTTTTTCTATATCTGCAAAAGATAACTCGTCTGCATCTTTAATCACTGGAACAACTAAACCTTTCTCAGTTCCAACGGCAATACTTATGTTATAATAATTTTTATATATAATTTCTTGACCTTCAACTTCTGCATTTATAGCTGGAAACAATTTAAGTCCAACAATTGAAGCTTTAACAAAAAACGACATAAAGCCTAGTTTTATTCCATATCTATTTTGAAAATCATCTTGGTTTTCTTTTCTCATTGATATTATATTTGACATATCAACTTCATTAAATGTCGTAAGTAAAGCAGCGTTTTCTTGTGCTTCCTTTAATCTTTTAGCAATAGTCTGTCTTAATCTTGACATTTTAATTCTTTCTTCTTCCCCATATTGCACTTTTCTTTGATTTGGAGCTGGCTTAGTCCCCATTAAATTAAGCAAATCACCTTTTAAAATTCTCCCATCTTTACCAGTTCCTTTTATTTCCTCTATTTTGATTTTTTTTTCTGCTACAATTTTTCTAACTGCTGGAGATAAAATTTTTTCCTCTTTTTTATTTTTATCTAAAATTTCTTCAGTCAAGACTAATGGTTCTTCGTTATCAATTTGATTCTCATCTTGTAATTTTTCTTCAAAAATTTCTATTTCACTTTCTTTATTCTTGTTTAATTTTACAACGTTTTCAGATTCAGTTGTTTTTGGTTTTTGGTTTGTTTTTAACTTTTCAACTTTTTTATCACCGATATTATTTTCGGAAACTAAACCTAATACTTCGCCTACTTTGACAGTATCTCCATCTTTAAAATTAATTTCTGAAACTACTCCACTAACAGGAGACGGAACCTCAAGATTTACTTTATCAGTCTCTAACTCAACTAATGCTTCATCTGCATTAATGCTCTCTCCCTCCTTTTTGAGCCATTTTGCTAAGGTTGCTTCAGTAATGCTTTCACCTAATTCTGGAACTACAATTTTTTCACTCATTTTATTATTTAAAAACTTTTTCTATAATTTCTCTTTGTTGAACTAAATGTCTCTTTGCATATCCGGTAGCAGGAGATGCAGAAGGATTTCTTCCAATATAAGAAATTTTGTTATTATTAGACCCAACTGTATCTAAAGTCCATTGTATATAATCTCTAACAGAAAACCAAGCTCCCATGTTTTTTGGTTCTTCTTGGCACCAATAAAATTTGGCATTTTTTGCATAGGGTTTTAGTTCTTTTACTAAAGATTTTACAGGGAACGGATAAAGTTGTTCAATTCTAATTAATACTATGTCGTCTTTTTTTATTTTTTCTCTAGCTTCAAGTAAATCAAAATAAATCTTCCCTGAACACAAAATTACCTTTTTAATTTTTTCTGGTTTTTTTAGTTGAATAAATCCATTTTTATTTTCTACAGCATGATCCCACAAAATTCTATGAAATGAATTATTTTTTCCAAAATCTTCTAAATTAGAAACGCAATATTTGTTTCTTAGTAAGGATTTTGGAGTCATTATTATCAAAGGTTTTCTAAAATCTCTGTGAATCTGACGTCTTAAAGCGTGAAAATAATTTGCTGGAGTAGTGCAGTTCATTACTTGTAAATTGTCTTGTGCACATAACTGAAGAAACCTTTCTAATCTTCCAGATGAATGCTCTGGGCCTTGTCCCTCATAACCATGAGGTAAAAGCATGACTAATCCACTAGCCCTAGACCATTTTCTTTCACCAGATGCAATAAACTGATCTATGATAACTTGAGCTCCATTAGCAAAATCTCCAAATTGTGCTTCCCAAATAGTTAATGTGCTTGGTTCAACCAAACTATAACCATATTCAAATCCCAGTACAGCAAGTTCTGATAAAAAACTGTCCACTACTTCAAATTTTTTTTGTTTTTTTGAAATATTATTTAAAGGAATATAACGAGAATTATCTGTTTGATTTCTTAATACTGAATGTCTTTGGCTAAATGTACCTCTTCCTGAGTCTTGTCCTACCAACCTAACAGGAAATCCTTCTTCTAAAAGAGTACCAAATGCTAATGATTCTGCTGTTGACCAGTCTATTCCATTTTTTTTGATGACTGATTGTTTTCTAAATTCTAAAATTTTAGAAATTGTCTTATGAACATTAACTTCTGAAGGAATCGTATTAATTTTTTCAGAAATTGTTTGAATTTGATTTAAATCTATTCCACTTTTCCCTCTTTTGTCTTTGCCTTTTTCTGGTTTATATCTTGACCATTTTCCCTCATACCACTCAATCTTTGGTTTATAATCTTTGGCAGTTTTATATTGTTCTTCTAGAAGACTTTTAAAATTTTTTTTCATTAAATTAAATTCTTCTTCATTAATAATTCTTTCTTTAACTAGCTTATTTCCATAAACATTAAGTGTGGAAGAATGTTGTCTAATTTTTTTATACATCAAAGGTTGGGTAAATGATGGTTCGTCACCTTCATTATGGCCAAATCTGCGATAACAAATCATATCAATTACAACATCTTTATTAAATTTTTGTCTAAACTCGATTGCAATTTTTGCGCAATGAACTACTGCTTCGGGATCATCCCCATTACAATGCAAGATTGGGGAGTCAACCACTTTTCCTAAATCTGAAGGATATGGACTTGATCTTGCGAACCTTGGACTTGTTGTAAATCCAATTTGGTTGTTAACGATTATATGTATGGTTCCACCAGTATTATGTCCTGGAAGACCAGACATAGCAAAACATTCTGCTACTACTCCTTGTCCTGCAAATGCTGCATCACCATGAATTAAAATTGGTATTACTTTATTTCTTTTCACGTCTTTATGAAAAAATTGTTTTGCTCTTGTTTGTCCAAGAACAACCGGATCTACTGCTTCTAGATGTGAAGGATTATCAGTTAAACTAACATGCACTGAATTACCATCAAATTCTCTATCTGATGAAGCTCCCAAATGATATTTAACATCTCCTGCGGATTCTTCTACTGTAGTGGAAAATTCTCCAGCAAATTCGTTAAATATTCTTTTATATGATTTTTGTAGAACATTAGCTAAAACATTTAATCTACCTCTATGTGGCATACCAATTTTAACTTCTTGAATACCAAGCTGACCACCTCTTTTTATAATTTGTTCAAGTGCTGGTATTAAAGACTCTGCTCCATCTAGGCCAAATCTTTTTGTTCCAACAAATTTTACAGCTAAAAATTTTTCAAAACCTTCAGCTTGTATAATTTTATTTAAAATTCCTTTTTTCCCATTTTCTGTAAATTTTAATTGATTTTCCTCTTTTTCCATTCTTTCTCTTATCCAAATTTTTTCGATTGGATCTGAAATATGCATGAATTCAACTCCTATGGTAGAACAATATATTTTTTTTAGTTTATTTATTATTTCATTAATTGAAGAATAAGATTGATCCGTATATGAACTTAGATAAATTTTCCTATCATAATCTTCTTTTTCAAATCCATGATCCGACGGATCTAATTCATGTAAATATTTTCTCTCCATGAGGCCAAGGGGGTCAAGATTTGCTATCAAGTGACCTCTAATTCTATAAGCTCTTATTAATGCAATTGCTTTTATAGTATCGTTTTTCTGCTTTTCTATTTCTATATCTCCTAAAGATGAAATATTTTTATTATGCGGGGGATTTTGATTTGTATTAATTTCTATTTTTTTTGGATTCCATGTTGGTCCTTTTATTTCTTTAGCAACGGACTCCATATCATCATTTAAGTTAGAAAAATATTTCTTCCAACTATCTGGAAGTGATGGGTCGTTTTCAATAAATCTTACGTACATATTTTCTATAAATTTATTGTTAGATTTATTTAAAAATGACGTTTTTTCGTATTCTAAATTTTTTGAAGAGCTCATTAATATAAAATATAAAACTTATTATATTATCTAAGTTAATTTTTTAAAGTGACAATTTCTCTAAAAGAGTCTTGCCTATTTCTGCAGGTGACTTAGCAATTGTTATATCTGCATTTTCCATTATGCTTATTTTGTCTTCTGCTCTGCCTTTTCCACCTGATATTATTGCTCCTGCATGCCCCATACGTCTTCCTGGGGGTGCTGTTATTCCTGCTATAAATCCAACAATTGGCTTTTTAATTTTATGATTTTTAACAAATTCTGCAGCTTCTTCCTCCGCGGTTCCACCTATTTCACCAATCATTAATATTGATTCGGTTTCCTTATCATTTAAAAATAAATCCAAACAGTCAATAAAATTTGTGCCATTAATGGGATCACCTCCTATGCCGATGCAAGTTGATTGCCCTAATCCATTTTCAGTAGTTTGTGCCACTGCTTCATAAGTTAATGTTCCTGATCTAGAAACTATTCCGACAGATCCTTTTTTATGAATATTTCCAGGCATTATTCCTATTTTACATTCCTCAGGAGTAATAATTCCTGGACAGTTTGGACCAATTAATCTCGAATTACTGTCTGCTAATTTTTTCTTAACTTTTAACATATCTAAAATGGGAATTCCTTCAGTTATACAAACAATAAGTTCAATGGAAGCATCAATTGCCTCATTGATCGCGGACTCCGCAAATTTTGCTGGCACATAAATCATTGAGGCATTTGCATCTGTCATTTTTTTTGCCTCTTTAACTGAATTAAAAACAGGTTTTTTTAAGTGAGTTTGTCCACCTTTTTTAGGAGTTACACCTCCGACTAAATTTGTTCCATATTCAATTGCTTGTTCAGAATGAAATGTTCCATGGGTTCCTGTAAAGCCCTGACATATAACTCTGGTATTTTTATTTATTAAAACTGACATTCTATTTTATCGCCTGCACTATTTTTTTTGCTGCATCAGACAAATTTGAAGCAGATATAATTTTTAAACCAGAATTGTCTAATATTTTTTTACCTTCTTTAAATTTAGTTCCTGCTAATCTAACAACTAAGGGAACTTTAATTTTAATCTCTTTTGCAGCATCCACAACTCCTTGAGCAAGAACATCGCATCTCATTATGCCTCCAAAAATATTTATAAGAATTCCTTTAACATTTTTATCCGATAAAATTATTTTAAATGCTGCTGAAACTTTTTCTTTAGAAGCTCCACCTCCTACATCTAAAAAATTTGCTGGCTCTTCACCATAAAGCTTAATTATATCCATTGTAGCCATCGCTAGTCCTGCACCATTAACCATGCACCCAATGCTACCATCTAATTTTATATAAGATAAACCGTGTTTACTTGCTTCTATCTCTATCTCTTCTTCCTCATTCAAGTCTCTTAAATTTAAAATTTCTGGATTTCTAAACAATGCATT
>MDTG01027556.1_pt1 | contig 12684 bp, 9 predicted proteins | sample 811421 | NCBI WGS metagenome assembly MDTG01 (sample SAMN05326645, study PRJNA326480) | marine metagenome | isolation source: seawater | place: Pacific Ocean: South East | collected 2011 | reverse complement strand
TCCAGCGCGGCGCCGCGTCCGAGGCAGAACGCGTGGTAGTTCTCCAGAGCGTCGCCGCGTCCGTTGATGTGCGGCAGGAAATTCCAGGCGCGGTGCAGGTGCTGCGCGCCGGCGGCGGCCAGGATGGCCCGGTAGACGTCCCTGGCGGCGGCCTCGAATCTGCCCGAGCCCACCCGTCGCACAGCGGCGCCCCACAGCAGCTCTCCCTGGCGCCACAGGGTCACGCCGTCCCGGCAGGGTGTGGGCGTGACGCCGGACGCCACGGACGTCTGCGCCGGCCCGCCGAGCACGACGTTGGGCAGATCGATGGCGGCGCCGGCCGAATCGACGCCGGCCGTGTCCGCTGCGAAGCGGAACGTCAGGTCCATGCTGGGTTCACCGTCTCGGAAGACCGGCATCATCGCCGACGGCTGCGCCGATTCCTAGTGCAGTGCGCCGGCGGCCGCCGTGTCGCGCATCGGCCCGGTGCGGGTGGCCCCAGGCCGTGTCTACAAGTCCTTACGTTTGCCGTGGAAATTTTGTTGCCCTGCAACGAGCAGTTCTCTAGTCTTGCCGGTACAGCTAGGGGTGGCGGTATTGCGCCTTGAAAAAGGACGCAAACCCGACGTTCCTCCGCTTCCGCACCCGCGGCGCTTCGGGATCCGTCCCGGCACCGCCGGACGGACGGAAACCACGCCGGCAACGATAGATAACAACCATCGTCGCTCCCTGGCATCACAAAAAACTGGTTCTCAGGGGTACACATGCAAATCCTATCCAGCAGGGCGTGCCTGCGGCTGGCTATTGCCGGCGCGGCCACGCTGTACGGCACCGCGTACGCGCAGGAAGAGGGCTCGATCGAGGAGCAGGTGGTACCGGGGCAGACCGAATCTCCCGAGGCGTACGAACAGGCGCCCATCGAGCAGATCGTGGTCACCGGCTCCCGGATCCGTCGCGACGAGTTCACCTCCAGCGCACCCATTCAGATCATCACCACCGACAAGTCGGCCCTGGCGGGTCTGATCAACTCGGCGGAAATTCTGCAGAACTCGGCGGTCGCGACCGGCCAGCAGATCGATGATTCGTTCTCCGGCTTCGTCACCGACGGCGGTCCTGGCGCGTTCGAGATTTCCCTGCGGGGTCTCGGCGGCCAGCGCTCGCTGGTGCTGGTCAACGGCAAGCGCTGGGCGCCCTCCGGCGTGCGCGGCGCCACCAACTCGGTGGACCTGTCGGCCATCCCGAACCGGCTGATCAACCGCTACGAGATCCTCAAGGACGGTGCGTCGTCCATCTACGGGGCCGACGCGGTGGCCGGCGTGGTGAACGCCATCACCCGGACCGCCATCGACGGCGCCAGCATCGACGTCACCTACCGCCAGCCGGAGTTCGGCGACGGTGAAGAGGTCATACTGGACGGCATCTGGGGCAAGACCGGCGACAACTGGAGTTTCTCCGCGGGGCTGAGCTTCACGAGCCAGAGCGAAATCGTGATGTCGGACCAGAACTACTCCCGCTGTGACACCCGTCCGCGTCTCACCGACCAGGACGGCGGCGGCCTGCTGGACAACATCGATCCGGAAACCGGCGAACAGCTCTGCTTCGGCTTCATCTACGGCATCGGCAACGGTCCCTTCGGCTTCACCCGCTACGAGCCGACCCTGGGCCCGGGCGCGGATCCGAGCAACCCGAACTGGGACCCGACCATCCAGGGCGTATTCGGCATTCCGTACTTCACGACGGTGCCGGAAACCGCGCTGGACAACTCCGGTGCCTTCTATCGGGACAACGAGAGCTGGGACATCTCCCAGATGAACACCGAGACCGACCTGTTCTCGTTCAGCTCTCTGGGCAGCTACGACTTCTCGTTCGGTGACCTCGGCGCGACGGCCTACTACGAGTTCTTCTACAACCGTCGCGAAACCCGGGCGAACGGCGGCTACCGTCAGTTCTTCCCGCTGGTGCCGGCAACCAATCCGACCAACCCGTTCGGCACCAGCGGCCCGCTGGCAGGGTTCGGCGGCTTCTTCGGCCAGCCCGTGCTGCCTTCCTACGGCCTGCTCGACCCGAATACGGATGTCGAGATCGATCGCTACAACCTGTTCGTGGGCATGGAGGGCAACCTGTCCGCCACCTGGACCTACGACGTCTACCTGGGCTACGGCGACTCCCGGGGTACCTACTCCAGCGACTCGCTGCTGCAGAACGAGGTGGATGCGTCTCTCGACTCCGTGATCGTCGACGGTGAGCTGGTCTGTGCCGACCTGGCCAACAACCCCGGCTGCGTGGCCGCGGACCTGTTCACCGAAGACGCGCTGCTGCGCGGCGTGCTGCCCGACGACGTGCTCGACTACATCACCAAGGAAATCGAAGGCACCACCGACTACGACGCCTTCCAGGTGGCCGGTTACGCCACCGGCCAGCTCTTCGAGCTGCCTGCCGGCGCGGTCATGGGGGTGATCGGCTTCGAGTACCGGGAAGAGTCCATCGACGACAAGCCGGACCCCGAGTCCCAGGCCGGCAACCTCTGGGGGCTGACCGCCGCCGGTCGTACCAAGGGTACGGACAAGGTCCGGGAAGTCTTCGCCGAGGTGGAGCTGCCCCTGCTGGCCGATCTGCCGGGCATCGAGGAGCTGATGTTCAACGGCTCGGCCCGCTACACGGATTACGACAGCTTCGGCGACGACGACACCTACCGTCTGGCGCTGAACTGGCAGGTCATTCCGGCGCTGCGGCTCCGCGGTACCCTGGGCACCTCGTTCCGGGCACCCGACCTCTACGAGCAGTTCCTGGCCGACCAGACCGGCTTCGCCGACGGCCTGCTCGACCCCTGCATCAACTACGACGAGAACTTCGATCCGGGTGACGTGGTGTACGACAACTGTGCCTCGCAGGTGTCGCCGGACTACGCCGACGCCGGCGTGCCGGGCATCACCACGGTGACCGGCGGCGCGGACTCGCTGCTGGCGGAGACCTCCGATGCGTGGACCTACGGCTTCGTCTGGCAGCCGGGCGAGCTCGGTTTCTCCTTCGCCATGACCTGGTGGGACATCACCATCGAGAACACCGTCCAGAGCCTGAACGCGGCTTCCGTGCTGGGCGCCTGCTACACCTCCGTGAACTTCACCAGCCCCCTGTGTCAGCGGGTCGGCGAGCGTGACGCAGACGGTTTCATCACCGAGATCGACGCGTCCTTCGTGAACGTGGGTGAGTTCAACACCTCCGGTACGGACATCGACTTCGCCTACGAGCGCTCCTTCAACAGCTTCGATCTGTCCCTCGACACGACCGTGACCTACACGGACGAGTCCAACGCGGAACTGCTCGGAGAGCTGGAGAACTACGAGAAGAAGTGGGGCTTCCCCGAGTGGCGGGGTGACCTCGACGTGACCGTTGACTGGAAGAACTGGCAGTTCAACTGGCGGATCGACTGGATCGGCAAGCAGTCGGAGGATCCGGTGTTCGATCCGGGCACCACCAACGTCGACCGCGACTCGTCGATTCCGCACGAGTTCTACCACACCCTGTCCGCACGCTGGACCCAGGGCCCGTGGGAAGTGCTCGGCGTGATCCGCAACCTGTCCGACGAAGATCCGCCGATCGTCCCGGACGGCAGCGGCACGCTGTCCGCCACCCGGGTGTTCAACACCCTGCCGGGCGTCGGCTACCCGCTGTTCGGCCGCACCTACACGCTCTCCATCGGACGTGAGTTCTGATCGGATCGCGATGACGGTGTAACGACAGGACCCCGGTCGGCGACAGCCGGCCGGGGTCTTCGTCTTTCCGGTGGCGGTGCTGCCGTCGTCGGGAGGCTTCTAGGGAACGCATTCGAGTGAAGCCATGAACATGACCAAACGACTATTCGCCTTTGCAGTCGCCGCGCTCGCGGCGGTGACCGCGATGTCGGCCGCCCAGGCGGCGAAGATTCCCATGAACGCCTGGATTCACGATCCCGTGATCGACCAGGTGCAGCTCAACTTCAGCGGCACCAAGATGGCCGCCATCACGTTGAGCGACGTCAACGAAGCCCCGGACGTGACCGTCTGGGACGTCCGGGACCTGTCCAAGCCGCCGAAGCGGTTCCGTCCCGACAACAGCAAGGTGATCGGCATCGGCTGGCTGAACGACGACACCCTGTTCGTCGTGGGCCGGCAGAAGTTCGATTACCGGATCGGCGCCAAACCGACCTTCTGGTTCCGCGACATCGCCTACGTCGTGGACGACCAGGGCAAGCGGTTCCGCGAGCTGATGGGCCACCGGGACGACGTTCAGTCGGCCAATCTGGTGAGCCTGCTGACCAACCAGCCCGACAAGGTGCTGATCACCATCACCACGCTGGATCGCACCCAGGAGTTCCTGGAGCTGAACCTCGACTCGCTGATCACCAACCGCGTGTTCCGCGGCGACGACCGCAGCGGCTTCGAGACCGACAACCTCGGCAACGTGGTGATCCGCCAGCAGATCAAGGGCAGCGGCGACGACACCCGCCTGGTCACCTCGCTCAGGAGCCCGGGCAACAGCGCCTGGGAGGAGCACTTCGAGGTGTTCGCCAGGGAGCGCGAGGGCGTCGGCCTGAACGGCGTCACCATCGCCGCCGACGGCACGGTCTACGTGGTGGACAACACCGGCCGTGACAAGAGCGTCATCCGCCGCTACGACCTGGACAGCCGGCGCCTCAGCGAGCCGGTGTTCGCCAACGAGGACTACAACGTCCTGGGCCTGGCCACCACGCGCTTCAAGACGCCGGGCCAGTCGGACGTGGTCGGCTACGTGGTCGGCGGCCCCAGCGTCGAGGTCGTCTACACCGACCCGATGTGGGCCCAGCTCCAGCAGCAGCTCGACGCCGCGCTGCCCGACGACCAGACCCACGACATCGTCTCCTACAACCGGGATCTCAGCCTGATCGTGGTGGAGTCGAGCGGCCCCCGCGAGCCCGGCTCGTTCGGCCTGCTGGTCGGCGGCCGCCAGTACGTGCCCCTCGGCCGGTCGTTCCCGAATCTGGACCCGGCCGAGCTGGCGCCCATGGAGTTCGTCCAGTATCAGGCCCGGGACGGCCTGACCATCCCGGCGTTCCTGACGCGGCCGATCAGCGGCGAGGCGCCGTACCCCACGGTGATCATGCCCCACGGCGGACCGTGGGCCCGGGACTTCCTGGGCTGGGATCTGTGGGCCCAGTTCCTCGCCAACCGCGGCTACGCCGTGCTGCAGCCCCAGTACCGCGGCTCCGAGGGCTGGGGCCAGAAGCTGTGGCGCGCCGGCGACCGCGAGTGGGGCCAGAAGATGCAGGACGACAAGGACGACGGCGCCCGCTGGCTGGTGGAGCAGGGCATCGCCGCCGAGGACCGCATCGCCATCTACGGCTACTCCTACGGCGGCTACGCCGCCATGGCGGCGACGGTGAGGCCGAACAGCCCCTATCAGTGCGCCATCGCCGGGGCGGGCCTGTCGGAGCTCGACACCTTCGACAAGATCACCTTCGAGAACCCGTTCAACCGCGAGTTCCAGAACCCCACCATCGGCGGTCTGTCACCGTTGTACGTGGTGGAGCAGGCGAACATTCCGATCTTCATCTTCCATGGCGATCGGGACCAGCGGGTGCCGGTGGACCAGTCGCGCAAGTTCAACCGGGCGCTGGAGCGCCGGGAGAAGAACACGGAGTATCTGGAGATTCCCGATCTCTGGCACAGCCTGCCCTGGTTCCCCCAGCACCACCTGGCGGTGCTCTCCTCCCTGGAGCGCTATCTCGCCGAGGACTGCGGCCCGGGCGGCCTGTGACGACCGGAGGGCCTTCCTCGCCGGAAGGCCCAGCTCGTTCTTCCGTAGGAGGGCCCTCCCGGGCCCGATCCCCGTCTCCCGCGAGCATGCTCCCGCAGGAGGGCCCTCCCGGGCCCGATCCCCGTCTTCCGCAAGCATGCTTCCGTAGGAGGGCCCTCCCGGGCCCGATCACCGTCTCCCCCCAGGGAGACGGTGCGCTCTCTCACCGCACCACCGGCTTGTACTTGATCCGCTTTGGCCCGGTGTCCACACCGGCCTCGGAAAGCCGCTTCTTGTGGTCGGTCTCGTAGTCGCTGAAGTTGCCGGCGAACCACTCCACGTGGGAATCCCCCTCGAAGGCGAGGATGTGGGTGGCCACCCGGTCGAGGAACCAGCGGTCGTGGGAGATCACCAGCACCGTGCCGGGGAAGTTCAGCAGCGCCTCCTCCAGCGCCCGCAGGGTCTCCACGTCCAGGTCGTTGGTGGGCTCGTCGAGCAGCAGCACGTTGGCGCCGCGGCGCAGCAGCTTGGCGAGATGGACCCGGTTGCGCTCGCCGCCGGACAGGTCGCCGACGAACTTCTGCTGGTCCGCGCCCTTGAAGTTGAAGCGCGACACGTAGCCCCGGGACTGAATCTCGTACTTGCCGATGCGGATCACGTCCTGGCCGTCGGAGATCTCCTCCCAGACGGTCTTCTTGCCGTCCAGGGAGTCCCGGCTCTGGTCCACGTAGGCCAGGTCAACGGTGTCGCCGATCTCGATCTCGCCGTCGTCCGGCTGCTCCTGGCCGGTGACCATGCGGAAGAAGGTGCTCTTGCCGGCGCCGTTGCCGCCGATGATGCCGACGATGGCGCCCCGCGGAATGCTGCAGTCCAGGTCGTCGATCAGCAGCCGGTCACCGAAGCCCTTGGAGACATGGTGCGCGTCGATGACCTTCTCACCGAGGCGCTCGCCCGGCGGAATGTACAGTTCGGCGGTCTCGTTGCGGTTCTGGAACTCCTTCGACTGCAGTTCCTCGAAACGCTGCAGGCGCGCCTTGCTCTTGGCCTGGCGCCCCTTGGGATTGGTCCGCACCCACTCCAGCTCCGACTTGATCGCCCGCTGGCGGGCCTTCTCCTGGGAAGCCTCCTGCTCGAGCCGCTTCTCCTTCTGTTCCAGCCACGAGCTGTAGTTGCCCTCGAAGGGAATGCCGCGGCCCCGGTCGAGCTCGAGAATCCAGCCGGCGACGTTGTCGAGGAAGTAGCGGTCGTGGGTGACGGCCACCACGGTGCCGGGAAATTCCGCCAGGAACCGCTCCAGCCAGGCGACGCTCTCGGCGTCGAGGTGGTTGGTCGGCTCGTCGAGCAGCAGCATGTCGGGGTTGGACAGCAGCAGCGCGCACAGCGCCACCCGGCGCCGCTCACCGCCGGACAGCTTGGCCACCGGTGCGTCCCAGGGCGGCAGCCGCAGGGCGTCGGCGGCGATCTCGAGCTGGCGGTCCACGTCCCAGCCGTCCACGGCGTCGATCTTGGTCTGCAGCTCGCCCTGCTGCTCCAGCAGCGCCGTCATCTCGTCGTCGCTCATGGGCTCGGCGAACTTCTCGGAGATGGCGTTGAACTCGGCCAGCAGCGCCATGGTCTCGCCGAGCCCCTGCTCGACGTTGCCGCGCACGTCCAGGTCGTCGTCGAGGCGGGGCTCCTGGGGCAGGTAGCCGATGCGGATGCCCTTCTGGGGCCGCGCCTCGCCGTCGAACTCCCGGTCCTCACCGGCCATGATCCGCAGCAGCGAGGACTTGCCCGAGCCGTTCAGGCCCAGCACGCCGATCTTGGCGCCGGGGAAGAAGGACAGGTTGATGTTCTCGAGAATCGTGCGCTTGGGCGGGACGACCTTGGTGACGCCCTGCATGGTGAATACGTACTGAGCCACGGGGACTGGAACCTCGCGAAGTGCCTGGATTCGGGAGGGCGCACGCTACAGCGCATCCCGGGGGCGATCAAGCCGCCGGGCGCCGGATCAGGCGCCGGGCGGGAGGAGCGACAGCTCCGGATAGTAGCCCCGGTGTCCCAGCAGCCGGGCGGCCGGGGCCACCGTGGCGTACAGCGCGGCCTTGCCCAGGCGCGGCATCGGCAGATGGGTGTCGCAGTGATCGCCCGCCACCGACAGCTCGAGCAGCATCCCCGGACCGTCGCCGTACACCTCCATGAAGCTGTGGACCTGGACCAGGCAGGCGGCGCACTACACTAGCACCCGCTGGCTGAAGCCTTCCACCCGGCTCGCCAGCACGTCGCCGACCCTCGGGAAGATGTCGGGGTCCGGCGGCGGGAGCGGCAGCACCACCCGGTGCAGCAGGGTGCCCATCGCGAGGTACAGCGCCAGCCCGGCGGCGCCCCCGGCGGCGGCGCGCAGAATCCGGGAGCCGAGGGATCTGAACGGTGACGGGGCGCCGGCAGGTTCGAGCGTCATGAGCGGGCGGACCGAAGCAGGACGGGAAATCAAATCCCAACGTCGGCGAAGTTGACAATACCGTGGCGCCGCGCGGGCATCGCCGGCGCCGGCCGGGGACGTGTCGGGAAAGCCAGGCATTGACACGGGCCCGGCGCGTTTCTAGTCTCTGCGGCGTCGCGACTGGCGTGATGAGGTGGAATCGACCACCGGGGAGCGACACGAGCCGCCGGCCGAACGCCTGGGCGTCTGGGTGGGAGCGACCAGCTACGCGCTGAGGAGGCCCCATGACGTCAGCCCCGCACCGGCCAGGCGCCCGACCCGCATCCGCGGCCGGGTCCGACCTGCGAATCATTCATTCCGCCCATGAGCCAGCCCGATGGGGAGCCCCCCGGGTCTGGGCTACAATAGCGCGCTTTTCTGTCACTCCACCCAGCTATCACGGACGTGCCGATGTTTGACCGTAACCAACGTATTGCCGGCTTCGACGACGAGGTGGCCGCCGCCATCGAGAACGAGAACCGGCGTCAGGAAGAGCACATCGAGCTCATCGCCTCGGAGAACTACACCAGTCCCCGGGTGATGGAAGCCCAGGGCAGCCTGCTGACCAACAAGTACGCCGAGGGCTATCCGGGCAAGCGCTACTACGGCGGCTGCGAGTACGTCGACGAGGTGGAGGTGCTGGCCATCGAGCGGGTCAAGGCCCTGTTCGGCGCCCATTACGCCAACGTCCAGCCCCACTCCGGGTCCCAGGCCAACGCCGCGGCCTACCTGGCCCTGCTGTCGCCAGGCGACACCATCCTGGGCATGAGCCTGGATGCCGGCGGTCACCTGACCCACGGCGCCAAGCCGAATTTCTCCGGCAAGACCTATCACGCCGTGCAGTACGGCCTGAACGCCGAGACCGGGGAGGTGGATTACGACGAGATCGCGACCCTCGCCCGGGAGCACAAGCCGAAGCTGATCATCGGCGGCTTCTCCGCCTACTCCCGCACCCTGGACTGGGCGAAGTACCGGGAGATCGCCGACGAGGTGGGCGCCTACCTGCTGGTGGACATGGCCCACGTGGCGGGCCTGGTGGCCGCCGGCGTATACCCGAGCCCGGTGCCCTACGCCGACGTCACCACCTCGACCACCCACAAGACGCTGCGCGGCCCCCGGGGCGGCATCATCCTGGCGAAGGAGAACGCCGAGATCGAGAAGAAGCTGAACTCGGCCATGTTCCCCGGCACCCAGGGCGGGCCGCTGATGCACGTCATCGCCGCCAAAGCCGTGTGCTTCAAGGAAGCGGCCAGCGACGAGTTCAAGGCCTACCAGCGCCAGGTGGTGGCCAACGCCCGGGCCATGGCCGAAGGCTTTCAGAAGCGCGGCTACAAGGTGGTCTCCGGCGGCACCGACAACCACCTGTTCCTGCTCGACCTGATCGACAAGGACATCACCGGCAAGGATGCCGACGCCGCCCTCGGCCGGGCCAACATCACCGTCAACAAAAACGCCGTGCCCAACGACCCGCGCTCGCCGTTCGTCACCTCCGGGCTGCGTATCGGCTCGCCGGCGGTGACCACCCGCGGCTTCAGGGAAGCGGAGTGCGAGACCCTCACGGGCTGGATGTGCGACGTGCTCGACGACATCGGCAACGACAACATGATCGAGACCGTGCGCCGCCGGGTGCTCGACCTGTGCGCGAAGTTCCCCGTTTACGGGGCGCGGGCCGCCTGACGGGCCGCGGCGGTGCACTGCCCGTTCTGCAGCGCGGACGACACCAAGGTGATCGACTCGCGGCTGGTGGCGGACGGCGATTCCGTCCGCCGCCGCCGTGAGTGCCAGGCCTGCGGCGAACGCTTCACCACCTTCGAGACCGCCGAGCTGGTGATGCCCCGGGTGGTCAAGCGCGACGGCACCCGGGAGCCCTTCGACGAGGACAAGCTGCGGCGCGGCCTCACCCGGGCGCTGGAGAAGCGCCCGGTGTCCATCGAGCAGATCGAGAGCGCCATCAACCGCATCATGCACAGCCTGCGCTCCACCGGCGAGCGGGAGCTGCCGTCCCTGACCATCGGCGAGGAAGTGATGAAGGAGCTGCGCCGCATCGACGGCGTGGCCTACGTGCGGTTCGCCTCCGTATACCGGGATTTCCAGGACGTCTCCGAGTTCGAGCAGGCCATCCGCAGCCTCACGGACCAGCCTCAGAACGGCAGCGAGACTCCGTGAACGCCTGTCCCTCCGTAGGAGCGGCCTCCCGGCCGCGATCGTCCCCCGCTCCTGACGTGGGAGCGCTCTCCAGAGCGCGATTCCCCGGCGGGCCGCCATCCGGCCGATCGCCCTCAGGAGCGCGCGCCCACAGGGGGGGAACCCCCGCGCGGCCGTTCCGCCATGGCTGAAGCCTCCGACCTCATGTTCCTGCGCGCGGCGGTGGAGCTGGCGGAGCAGGGGCTCTACTCCACCACGCCGAACCCCCGGGTCGGCTGTCTGATCGTGCGCGACGGCGTGGTCGTCGGCCGCGGCGCGCACCTGCGGGCCGGCGAGCCCCATGCGGAAGTGCACGCCCTCGCCGACGCGGGTGACGCGTCCGGCGCCACCGTCTACGTCAGCCTCGAGCCCTGCGCCCACACCGGCCGGACCCCGCCCTGCGTCGACGCGCTGATCGCGGCGAACGTGCGCCGCGTGGTCGCCGCCATGGGCGATCCCGACCCCCGGGTGTCCGGTGAAGGTTTCGCCCGGCTGCGCGCCGCCGGGATACGCGCCGAGCTGAAGCCGCTGCCGGAGGCGGAGGCGCTGAACGAAGGATTCAGCAAGCGGGTGCGCGAGGGCCGGCCGTTCGTGCGGCTCAAGGTGGCGCAGTCGCTGGACGGCCGCACGGCCATGGCCTCCGGCGAGAGCCGCTGGATCACCGGCGAGGCCGCCCGGGCCGACGTGCAGTACTGGCGGGCCCGGAGCTGCGCCGTGCTCACCGGCAGCGGCACGGTGCTGGCCGACGATCCCCAGCTCACCGTCCGTGACCGTCAATTCGCCGTCGGCGGCGTCATCCGCCAGCCGCTGCGGGTAGTGGCGGACACCGGCCGGCGGGTGCCCGCCGACGCTGCGCTGTTCGCCGCCGACGGCCCCGTGCTGCTGGTGCATGGCGCCGCCGTGCCGCCGCAGCCGGCGGCGCCGCGGGAGGGCGTGGAGAGCCTGGCGTGCGGCGACGCCAGCGTCGACCTGCCGGCGCTGCTCGACCACCTCGGCGGACGCGGCTGCAACGAGCTGCTGGTGGAGGCCGGTCCGCGCCTGATCGGTGCCTTCGTGGCCGGGGGGCTCTGGGACGAGCTGGTCCTCTACGTGGCGCCGAAGCTGCTCGGCAGCGACGCCCGCCCCATGGCGGCGCTGCCGCTCGCCACCATGGCCGAGGCGGTTCACGGTACAATCGTCGATTCCACGACCGTCGGCGGGGATCTGCGCCTGCGTCTGCGGCCGGCGCCGCCGGCATAGTTGCCAACGCTTCGACTTCGAGAACGTCTTCATGAGTCACACCCCGACCACACCCGGCCCCGGCATGGGGGATGGGACATGAGCAGCAGCGGGCACTGGGGCCGCCGCCGCGCCCGCAAGGTGGCGATGCAGGCCGTCTATCAGTGGCAGATGACCGGCACCGACATCGGCCCGCTGGAGCAGGAGTACCGGGCCGCCGGCGCGCTGAAGAAGGCGGACGACGTGTTCTTCGCCGAGCTGCTGCGCGGCGTGCTGCTGCGCGTCGGCGACATCGACGAGTTGCTCGCGCCGGTGCTGGACCGGGCCGTCGACGAGCTCGACCGGGTGGAGCTGGCGCTGCTGCGGCTGGGCGCCTACGAGCTCAAGGAGCGCATCGACGTGCCCTACCGGGTGGTCATCGACGAGTACGTCGAGCTGGCCAAGCAGTACGGCGCCGAGGACAGCTACAAGTACGTCAACGGCGTGCTCGACAAGCTGTCCCTGTCCCTGCGGACCCTGGAACGTCCGCCCGGGTGAACGAGTTCGAGCTCATCGACGAGATCGTCCACGCCCTCGGCCGCGCCGCCGCGGGCACCTGGGTCCGGCTCGGTCCCGGTGACGACAGCGCGGTGACCGCGGTGCCGCCGGGCGCCGAGCTGGTGTCGAGCATCGACGCGCTGGTGGCGGACGTGCATTTCCCCGGCGCCGCCGATCCCGAGCTCATCGGCTACCGCGCCATGATGGTGAGCGCCTCCGATCTGGCCGCCATGGGCGCGGGCCCCGGCTTCGCCCTGGTGGCGCTGTCCCTGGAACGGGACGACGCGGCCTGGCTGCGCGGCCTCGGCCGGGGGATGGGGGAAGCCTGCATCGAGCTGGGCCTGCCGCTGGTGGGCGGCAACCTCGCCCGCGGCCCGGTGACCATCGCCGTCAGCGTCCATGGCTTCGCGCCGGCCGGCACGGCCCTGCGCCGCAGCGGCGCCCGCCCCGGCGACGGCGTCTTCGTGACGGGCAGCCTCGGCCTGGCCGCCGCCGCGGTGGCGCGTGGCGGTCTGGACGCGGCGCGCCCCGGCGACCTCGATCCGCTCGCGGCG
>MDTG01054755.1_pt1 | contig 12685 bp, 11 predicted proteins | sample 811421 | NCBI WGS metagenome assembly MDTG01 (sample SAMN05326645, study PRJNA326480) | marine metagenome | isolation source: seawater | place: Pacific Ocean: South East | collected 2011 | reverse complement strand
GGTTTAGAATAACTAAATTAGTCAACTTATAGAAGGATGTAGAAGTATGGCTTGTGGTAAAGTCAAATGGTTCAATAACGCCAAAGGTTTTGGTTTCATCGTAGAAGACGGCTGCGAGAATGATATATTCGCCCATTACTCAACGATTGTAATGGACGGTTATAAAACACTTAAAGCTGGTCAAGATGTAACATTCGAATTGCAGCAAGGCCCTAAAGGCATGCATGCGACTAATATAGCGCCTAACGAAGAGTTAGTGTAGTTGTTTAGACGTTCGACTAAAGCGAGCGACCTGTAAAGATCCTCGCTTAATTCCTCTAAACTATTTAATCTCAATTAAATTTTACATTCAGATTCAAAGCTGGCATTTCTAATCTATTAGAAATTAAACGTACAGAATGAACAAAAACTGTCCTTCCTCTTGAAATTCTTTTTTAATACCCCCATGTTATATTTGTTATTAGCCCTTTGTTGCCAAGCTTGTTACACTCTTAGGTGCTTAAAAGCAGCCTCAAAAGGCCCTTTAAACACTAATAATTAGGCTAATGGCTAATTTACTTAGTTTATAAATAACATAAAATTAAATACAGTTCGTCAGGTGTGATTATTTAATCAACAGTATTAACACCTAACTGACTGATCATTGTCACGTCGTGCACGCATGATGGCGATGATATTTCTTTGCATTGTTGAATATGGCTCTTACGCCTACTATCTAGGAATGATGATGACATCAAAAATTATCTACACTAAAACAGACGAAGCTCCGGCACTAGCAACATACTCTTTGCTGCCGATCATCCAAGCATACACTAATGCCGCAGGCGTTGAAGTTGAAACACGTGACATCTCTTTAGCGGGTCGTGTTATTGCTAACTTCTCTGAGTATTTAACTGAAGAACAACGTATTGGTGATGCGCTTGCTGAATTAGGCGAGCTGGCTAAAAAACCTGAAGCAAACATCATTAAATTACCAAATATCAGTGCATCAGTTCCACAATTACGTGCTGTTATCAAAGAATTACAAGCAAAAGGTTACGCACTGCCAGACTACCCTGCTGAACCTAAAACAGATGAAGAAAAAGCAATTCAAGCAACTTACGACAAAATCAAAGGTAGTGCTGTAAACCCAGTATTACGTGAAGGTAACTCTGATCGTCGTGCTCCTGGCTCTGTAAAAGAATATGCACGTAACAACCCACATTCAATGGGTGCATGGAGCAAAGATTCTGCTTCAAATGTTGCGAGCATGAGCGAAGGCGATTTCTTTGGCTCTGAGCAATCAGTAACGCTTGATACTGCTACTGATGTACGTATTGAGCACGTTGCTGAAAATGGCGACGTATCTGTTCTTAAAGCAAGCACGCCATTACTTGCTGGTGAAGTGATTGACGCATCTTCAATCAGTATTACGAAACTACAAGCTTTCTTAGCGGCTGAAATCGATGCTGCAAAAGAAAAAGGCATTCTGTTTTCATTACATATGAAAGCAACCATGATGAAAGTATCTGATCCAATCATCTTTGGTCATGCGGTAAAAGTATTCTATAAAGACGTTTTTGCTAAGCACGGCGCTTTATTTGCTGAGCTAGGTGTTGATGTTAATAATGGTCTTGGTGATGTTTACGCTAAAATCCAAACATTAGACGATGCTAAACGCGCTGAAATCGAAGCTGATATTGACGCTGTATACGCTACACGCCCTGCAATTGCGATGGTTGATTCTGATCGTGGTATCACTAACTTACACGTACCAAGTGATGTGATTATCGATGCGTCTATGCCTGCTGCAATTCGTTCAAGCGGTCAAATGTGGAACAGTGAAGGTAAATTACAAGATACTAGCTTTGTCATTCCTGATCGTTGTTACTCTGGTGTTTATCAAGCAACAATTGATTTCTGTAAAGAACACGGTGCATTTGATCCAACCACTATGGGTAGCGTTCCTAACGTTGGCCTAATGGCACAAAAAGCTGAAGAATATGGTTCACACGACAAAACCTTTGAAGCACCAGCAAATGGTGTGATCCGTGTTGTTGATAGTGCTGACAACGTATTGCTACAACACACTGTTGAGCAAGGCGATGTATGGCGCATGTGCCAAGTTAAAGATGCACCAATTCAAGATTGGGTAAAATTAGCTGTAAACCGTGCACGCGCTACCGGTAACCCTGCTATTTTCTGGCTTGACGAAAACCGTGCACACGATGCACAGTTAATCAAAAAAGTTAACGCATACTTGCCAGACCACGATACATCTGGCCTTGATATTCAAATACTTGCACCACTTGAAGCAACCTTATTCTCTCTTGCACGCATTAAAGATGGCCTAGATACTATTTCAGTAACAGGTAACGTATTACGTGATTACCTAACTGATTTATTCCCAATTCTTGAGCTTGGTACGAGTGCAAAAATGCTTTCAATCGTACCACTTATGAATGGCGGCGGTTTATTTGAAACTGGCGCGGGTGGTTCAGCACCGAAGCACGTTCAACAATTCGAAAAAGAAAACCACTTACGTTGGGATTCGTTAGGTGAGTTTTTAGCACTTGCGGCATCACTTGAGCACCTAGCTGTCAATACTGGTAACAACAAAGCACAAGTGCTTGCTGATACCCTTGATAAAGCAACAGGTACTTTCCTTGCTGAAAACAAATCACCGTCTCGTAAAGTGAAAGAAATTGATAACCGTGGTTCTCACTTCTTCCTATCTTTATTCTGGGCGCAAGAGCTTGCCAAGCAAAACGATGACAGTGAACTTAAAGCACAGTTCACACAAATCGCCAGTGATTTAGAAACCAACAAAGAACAAATCGTTAACGAACTTAACGATGCACAAGGCCCAGCTGTAAACATCGGTGGTTATTTCCAACCAAATGATGATGCAGCATTTAAAGCAATGCGCCCTAGCACAACATTTAACGATATCTTAGCTAAACTAGTATAAGTATCGATTTAAATTTAAAAGGCGCTCACTGTTAAAGTGAGCGCCTTTTTTGTGGTTTTTAAATAATGTTTTATTTTTCACTGATACAAAAAGCAAAAAGGCCGCAAATGCAGCCTTTAAATTGTTCAAGTTACTAAGCTGAACGTAGTTACTTAGTATATGCGCGAGGCATATCTGAGTCAGTAGTATAACGCTTACGGAGTTTATCTTGGCGTGCTTCAGTTGAAACTTCTTCGCCGTTAATAAACATTTTAGTTACGTGACTAGTAAAATCAAATGGGTCATCGTTCCACATCACTAAGTCAGCAGCTTTACCTACCGCCACACTACCGGCATTAATTCCAAATACATCAGCAACATTCGCTGTTATCGCTTTTAATGCACCCGCTTGTGTCATGCCATAAGAAACCGCATTACCCGCGTCAAAACGCAATTGATAAACATTGTGACTGGCATCGCCTGCGATCGACAACAACACCTTTACGCCTGCTTTTTCGAGTTTGCCTGCATTATCTAAACTCGCATGTAGCGAATCAAAACTGCCTGGCAAGCTCTCCATAGAACTTACAATGACTGGAACATTTGCTTGCGCTAATTGCTCTTTCACAACCACGGCATCTTGTGCGCCTGCAATCACTAAATTAAGTGAAAACTGTTGTTTTACTTTGATTAGCTCAATAATATCTGCGGCGCGAGAAGCCGTTACTAATAGTGGCATTTCACCCGCTAATACTTTATCGAGCACTTTATCTTCAGTGCTTGGTACAGCATCGTCTTTTTTATCTTTTTTGCTGGCTTTTTGTTGATGTGCTGCTAACTTATCAATCAAGTTTTTCAGCGACATTGCGCGCGAGCCTTTGCTTTTCTCACCTAAATTAACTACCAGCGCGACTTGCGTTTGCTTAACACTGTCAAACTCACCGCTTAAATCAACTACGCTGGCAAGGCCTGCAAAAATACTTTCTCCTCCATGTGGGGTGATCACATCACGGGTGATGCCACCTTTACGTGCATACGGGATCAAGCTTGAGTGAGCATTAAATGCTAGGCTTGGATCAAAATCGATCCCCGCTTTATCATCGCCAGCATCGCGAGAGCCAGCAACAGCGCCCACTTCAACTAGACCTAACTGATTCATGCTGCCAATAAAGCCAGCTGTAACAATTTGCCCTTTGGCATCAATAATCGTATCAGCTTCGACTGTTGCAGGATTAATAGCAATAATTTTGCCTTCATCCATGATGATGCTAGCGCCTTGTAAAATACCTTGCTCAGTTGAGGTATGAACAGTGGCGTTGATGATCGCGACTGATTGGGCGTTCACCGCAGTACTTGCTAACAAACCAGCAGCAACTAGCGAGAGTGAAAATGAATGTGTTAATTTTGTCATCCTAGTTACTCCTTATTTTTGACCTAACATAAAATCGCTTTGTGCTTGGAATGTATCATCGTAGCGATCATACACTTTCGCACCATCAACAAATACTTGCTCAGCTTTAGCATAAACACTAAACGGACTTTGATTCCAAATTACCACATCAGCCTGTTTGCCAGCTTCGAGTGAACCGGTTTTATCAGCTATACCTAGCGATTTTGCAGCATTCGAAGTGATCCATTTAATTGCGTGCTGTTCTGAAATATTAAACCCATTATCGTTAGCGCGGTACATTACTTTACCGGCTTCTTGGTTTAAGCGCTGGATTGTGGTGTCAGAATCTGAATGAACAACAGCACAAGAATTTTTAACCGCATCAACAATCGCTACGTTCTCTTGTACCATGTCGTAAGCTTCCATTTTAAAGCCCCACCAATCAGGCCAAAGCGCAGCACATGAGCCGTTATCTGCAAGTAAATCAGCAATTTTGTATGCTTCAATACCGTGATGGAAAGTACCCGCGTGATAACCAAACTCTTTTGAAAGGTCAATCATCATTGCCATTTCTTCTGCTTTGTAACAATGATTGTGGATCATTACTTCGCCTTCTAATACACCACGCAATGTATCGTATTTAATATCACGATGCGGCACCTCTGGATTTTTACCTGCTGCATAATCAGCATCGTATTTATCCCACGCGCGTTTATATTCAGCGGCGCCAATCCAAGCAGTGCGATAGCCAGCCATATTGCCCATTCGTGTTGATGGTAAAACCCCTTTACGCCCGTAAACACGCTTAGGGTTTTCACCACAGGCCATTTTTAAACCATACGGTGCGTCAGGGAACTTCATACCCTGCATCGTGTGCGATGGAACATTTTTTAAAGTAACCCCACGACCACCAAATAAATTAGCTGAGCCGGGTAAAATTTGTAATGCGGTAATACCGCCTTCACGCGCGCGGTTAAAGCCAGGGTCTTGCGGCCAAATTGAATGCTCAACCCACACTTCGGCAGTATTTGGGCTGGTCATTTCATTGCCGTCCTGATGAGATTCAACAGAAGGGCTTGGGTATGCTCCTAAATGTGAATGTACATCAATGAGCCCAGGTGTAACCCATTTACCTTGTGCATCAATAGTCAAATCAGCTTGTGCAGTTAGATCTTTACCGACTTGTTGCACTTTTCCGTCAACAAGTAATACATCGGCTTCTTCTAAACGCTCACCTGTACCTGTTAGTACTGTTGCATTGGTGATAAGCGTCGTGGTTGATTTAAGTACCTTATAGGTACTTGGATATGGATTTTTATTGATTGTTACTTTGTCGTCTTGTGGGCCGTTGTCTTGGCAGCCGGCAATCGCCACACCAAGTGCAACAACCAACAATGAAGGAGCAAATTTTTGCATCATATTAGTCTCTGTTGTTGTTTTTTTGTTACTTTATATAAACACACAACATAAAGCTAAAAAATCAGCTAGAGCTGCATTTATATAAGATGAATGTTATTTCTTAATATAATTGTTATACAGTTGCTCAAGTGCAGCTTCTGTTGTCAAACTTGGATCTTTACTAATAAAGTGCTTAACAGTTCGAGTTACGAAGTCTGAATTTTGTTTATGCAATTTTGAAAAATCCTTAATTAGGCAATCGCCATCTTTAGCGGCAGTCACTTTATCGTGACGATGACGATACTGACTCAAGGCTTTATTAAAATCACCTTGGTAGTCTTCTACTAAAATTTTATAAAAATCACTTTTTTGTACTTTTAATTCGCTAATACAATAATTTAAAGCTTCTTTAAAATCAGTAAAAATGGCGCCTTCAACATCAAACTCAGCCGTTTTTTCTCGCACTGTGACCTTGGCTTCTTCGGTTGCATAACTAAAACCACTAAACGCCAAGCGCTCTGCGGCTTCTTTTCCTAACGCCATACCCGCTTTAATGCTATGTGCAAACTCATCACTCATATCGCTAAGTTCATTCTCATGCCACATATTATAAACCCGCAGTGGTTTAGCGTATTTGGCACCGAGTTTGTTTTTTAACTTAGTAAAGCGTTCATCAATCGTCATTAAGCGCTCGTTGTGCAATATTGCATAGCATTCATAGCACGCTGGAATACTAATAAACTCAGCTTCTTCACCTAAATCAATAATGCTTTGTAGCATATGCAATGGCGGGCAATGATCGCGCTCAGTCGCTTCACAGCCACAATAAAAGCAACGGTTAAAATTATGCTGTTCACAGGCGTATGCTTGCTGATAATAACTCGCCAATGTTTTACTCACAGAGTCTCCTAATAGACAGGTATTTTGATAATCAAGACGATCATAACAGGGTTGAAAAATATGTCAGTAATGCTGCACAACAAAGTACAATGACTCTAAAGTAAATATAATGTAAAACCTATGAAAGCAGATTGAAAAACAACCAAAAACAATAAAAAAAGTGAAAAATAATTTGTTTGAAATATGTCAAAATACATACATTAAATCATTTATTATCAGATGGTTAATTATTATAAAACACATCCACACACGGTGTTACATCTTGTCGATTTTCATTTACAGCTTTATTTAAAAATAAAGCTGATAATTAACTCATCAACAAGCAGACATACCCAAACCACTGGAGAATGATGATGAATACTTTATCAACAACGATTTGTACAACATTACTTTTAAGCTCTGCAGCACTTACTGCAACAAATACTGAGGCTGCACAATTTGTTGCAGCTGATAATAGTCCAAGTACCCAAATATGCATGGCGGTGAGCTCCAATAGGCCTTCGCAACTTTATGCAACGATGAGAGACTTACGTATTAGCAAAACAACCACAACCGATAAACTGCGTTGTAACGACATGAGTATCGCAAAATTTGCGGGAACTTACGGTTTTAATAAAACGGCAAAATATCTAAACCTTGAAACGACAACGGGTACCTCAATTCAAGATTTAGCAAAACTAGACCAACAAACAATTATGGTTGTTGCCGGTTCTAAGTAGTATGGCTAAGCAATATCAAATTTAAGCAGGCGAGTCGTTGGCCTGCTTAAAAACTAATTTATATGATTGCAGCAATCAGGCCAAACAAACCACCGAATACCCCGCCCCATACAACTAACCAGCCTAAATGCTCACGGATCATGGTTTGTATAATATCTTTGACCATTTTTGGTGTCAGCTCGTCTAAACGCTCATCAACTAAGCCAGAAACCGTGTTAAACAACGAATCACTTGCGAGTCCTGATTGCGTTAATTTTTCATTCACCAAGCTTTTAAACTCATCGGTTTCGCTCATATTAAGTAATGAACCACGCATTTTGTCAATAAATGCTTCGCGCATCGGCTCAACCGCGGTACTACCACCAAACATCGCTAACATGCTACCAAATTGGGAGTGCTCAATAACGTCAAGTAAGCTATCAAAAGCAGGATTTAAATCGACTTCATTGATCACTGGCTGTAGATCAACATTGATATTTTTGTTGCCTAACAATTGAGATATTTTTTGCTCTGAAAAGAACTCGGTTAAAATAAGATTTTTAATCGCCACTTTAAAACCTGCAAACTTCAGCTGGATCACGCCCGAACCATATAACAAAGGTACTTTTTCAAATAACATATGCACTGCGAGTAAATTAGTCACTGCGCCTGAGAGTGCAAATAAGCCGATTGACAGTACAATTGCTTGGTCAAATAGAAAACCCGCCACCACTAAAATCCCGGCAATTACATTGGTAATAAGGCTTTTATTCATCATTCTCTCCACTTGGTTGTTGCATAAAGCTAAGCGCGCGCTTATAAAACATTAATTTTACTCTCAAGAGTTTGTTTATTTAACTACTTTTTGCCATAGTTTAATTATCTGTACAAAAGGCGAACAATGCTATGTGGAATACGGTTAACGAACAGATCAGCCAAGCAATGCATTTTGACTTTAAACACACTATAAAACGCCAACTGCAAAGCCCTAATAGCGATAAATTATTTCAACTCAGTGATGGTATACACCAGTATTTTGTTAAAGTAGCCCATCGTAGTGACTTAGAGCGATTTGAAAACGAAGCCCACAATTTACAACTGCTCACTAAAGAGAGCTTATTTATGGTGCCAGATTGTATCACTACAGGTGCTAATATTGAGTTTTCATTTATCGTTTTAGAATGGCTTGAACTTGACCAACAACCTCATACCAACTGGCATATTATGGGTGGCCACCTTGCAAGCCTGCATCTGAAACATCGCCAAGCCATGTTTGGTTTTGATCAGGATAACTTTATTGGCCCAACAACTCAGCCCAATCGCTGGCATAAAAAATGGAATATATTTTTTGCCGAAGAGCGCATTGGCTGGCAGCTCCAATTACTGCATGAAAAAGGCATTGATCTCGTCGACAAAGATTACTTTGTCGCACTGATAAAAGACATGCTACATGGTCATACCGTAAAGCCATCATTGTTGCATGGCGATTTTTGGCGTGGCAACATGGGATTTATTCAATCAGTACCGAGTGTATTTGATCCGAGTTGCTATTATGGTGATCGGGAAGTTGATATTGCCATGAGCGAGCTGTTTGCTCCTTTACCTGACGCTTTTTACATCGCCTATAACAAGCATTACCCACTAACACATGGCTATGAGCAACGTAAGTTAATTTACCAGCTTTACCCTATTTTAAATCATGCAAATATCTTTGCCGGCCACTATCTTACTGAAGCTAAACAACAAATAGAACTACTACTGAAATAAGGTCGTTTTTATTGTCAAATAGATGTCATAAATGAATAAAGCAGACTATATTTAGGTATCGCCTAATGTTGAACAACCCCAGCAATGACAGGCGCTAGCGTTCAATTATGGGGTGCATAACCATTTATCAGAAGCAATAAATAATTACCTTTTATTGCTCTGCTTTGTAAGGTTGAATCATTTATGAAAAACCAACTATCACAACGGATCTGCTGCCCACATTGTGGCCATCATATTCATATTACCCTTGATGCTAGTGATGGCGATCAAGATTACTTCGAAGATTGCGCAGCATGCTGTAACCCTATCCATTTTAATATGCATATTGACTATGCAAATAGTAAGGTAGAGTTACATATTGATAGCGATGACGAACAAATATTTTAGCCTAGCATTTATATTTGACTACGAAGCCTGCTGTCGTAAGTAATTTTCGACCGTATTGATGATGGTATAAGTTTGTTGATCAACCTCGATATTTAGCGCATCACCAATTGCAGCCTTACCAATATTGGTAATAGCTAACGTCTCTGGGATCAAATGCAGCCAAAAGCCCTGCTCATCGGTTTCACCTACCGTGAGACTAGCGCCATTGACTGATACAAAACCTTTATACATCACATACTTTTGCCATTGACTTGGTAAGCATAACTGTATTTTACAATTATCTTGTGTATGAATAATATTTTCAATCTGGGCGGTGCAGTGAATGTGACCAGATACAATATGCCCACCTAACTCAGTACCAAAAGTCATAGAGCGCTCATAGTTAACGGTACTGCCAGCAATAAGCTTTCCTAAATTAGTTAACTGTAATGTTTCGTCAATTACATCATAGTGAACCTGAGCAAGCGGTTGATCAGAGATATTATCTACTTTAACAACCGTTAAACAGCAACCATTAATGGCAACGCTGGCGCCTAACTCAAGTTTTGTAACATATTGCTTTGCTACAGCGAGCACTAAACGCATCACACCTTGCTGCTGGTTAGTTGAAATCACCGTCGCTTGTGTTTGCACAATTCCTGTAAACATAAATCAATTCACCTTTTATTACCTAAAGTAGATACTATTCATATTATTTCACGCTTTAGTTTACCCGATCCACGTTATTATTACTGTAACCAATAACATTGACTCATCGCTATAATTTTTGATTCTGTGCTTTATCGATTACACTATCTGCCTCTTCAGTTTACGTAGTAAGTGATATGACTTTTTGTAGTTGGGAAGCCAAACGGTTAGTTTCTCTGGCAATCCCCGTTTTTTTAGCACAAGTAACCTTAGTTTTAATGTCAGTGGTCGACACCATCATGGCAGGACAAGTGAGTCCTACCGATTTAGCAGCATTGTCAATTGCAACCGGCGTATGGAACCCCGCCATGTTGGCTCTGCAAGGCATATTATTAGCCCTGACTGGCATAATTGCGCAATTTTCCGGCGCTAACGATAAAACCGGCATCAGCCATTACTTTCAACAAGGCTTGTACCTAGCTGGTGTATTGAGTGTTATCGGTTTATCTATTGCCTATTTTGCCGATATTATTATTCTCAAACTCGATACCAGCCCTGCTATCGCCAATATGGCCTATGACTATATTCATTTTGTAAAATGGGGCATTATTGGATTTTTAGTGTTCAGTGTTTATCGTAATATTACCGAAGGCATGGGGATGACAAAGCCGGCTTTTTATATCAGCTTAATTGGTTTAGCCATCAATATCCCAGCCAACTATGTGTTTATTCACGGTATGTTTGGTATGCCCGCACTCGGTGGTGCAGGCTGTGGGATTGCCACAGCATTAGTATTTACTGCTATGGCCATCGCACAAGTTATTTATTGCCAATTAAGTAAAAAAGTAGATGCCAAAACATTATTAGCAAACTTTCAAGCACCGCAATTACCAACCATGTGGGCAATTACTAAGGTGGGCATACCAATCTCACTTGCTACATTTTTTGAAGTCACTTTATTTGCCTGTATTCCTTTATTTATTGCGCACTTAGGTGCGGTTGCGGTAGCCGGCCATCAGATTGCTGCAAGTGTCACAACCTTGCTGTTTATGATGCCACTGAGTTTATCTATTGCGATCAGTATTCGGATTGGCAATTTATACGGCCAAAATCATTTTGAGCAGCTTAAAAAAGCTATTTCAACAAGCTATATTCTAGCCATGATCATTGCCATTCTACTTGCTGCCATCACCTTCTTTGGCCGAAACGTGATCAGTCAACTTTATACAGATGATGCACGTGTTATTGCCTTAGCAACGTCAATCATGATTCTAGCGTGTATTTATCAGCTACCTGATTCCTTACAAGTAGCTGCCAACGGTATATTAAGGGGTTTAAAACACACAGCACCGATTTCGTATATAACCTTTATATCTTACTGGTTGATTGGTTTTTCACTGGGTTTTGTTTTAGCACGCACCGATTTAATAGTGCCAGCAATGGGCCCGCATGGTTTTTGGGTAGGTATCATCGTCGGCTTAAGTGTAGCCGCAGTGTTATTAATGCTCACTGTCGCGAATAGATTCAAACATGAACCACTTAAAAGCGCTTAAAAAATCGCACCAACAAGGTAACCAAACGTCACGGTTTGGTTACCTTTGTAGTTTACTGTGCTGTTTACTGCTACTTTGTGCATGCACAGATAAACCCGCTGATGTGTATTTAGAATATCAGCAGCGGCTCGCTAATGCGTTAGATAAGCCAACTCCTGATACAGCAAAACTTACCAATGTTGCGCTATCAGTTGTTAGCAACAATAAACCAAAAAATGCACAACAGTTGAGCATATTGCAACTGGCACAACTTTCACACTGTAAACTCAATACCCTTATTGCTGAACATAATAGTCAACTAGGAAAACTCGCCTCTCCTGCTAGCCAGTTAATATACCAGATTCAATTTATTCAATTTGCACCACAGTGCTTAGATAGTCTAGAACCTGATTCAAAAAGTTATCAAGCCATAAGTAACGAATTACATAATAAAAAACAACAGTTATTAGATCAGTTCAAGCAGCTACTTTATAAAGACCCAGAACTAAAACGCACATGGCAGCTAACCGGCTATACACTTGATACAAACTTAGCCGGCCTTGTAGAAACCGAACTTGCGCTGCAAAGCCTAGTGAATTTAAAACAGCAAATAATACAGCAGCAATATGCACAAATAGACTCTAAAGCGCTCTATCCGCTACTGGCGCAATTGCGCCAGTTTAACTTCAATCAAGCTTTAATAAGCGCAGTACGCCAACAAACACAGCTAAATAATAGTACTAGTAACTTTTTAGCGAATATTGAGCTAAGCACACTATGCAACCCGCTAAAAAATAAACGCCAAGCACAGATCCTCAGCAACGTATTCAAGAAATATTACTTGCAGCAGTTACAACCCTATCAGGCTCAACTATCAGGTGCTTTAGAGCGCCTAATGCCGTTGTATCAAGCATTATGGCAAGACTCCAGCCCAATACAACCGCAACTAACGGCATTACTAAGCCCAGCACAGCCAAGCAATATACTCACAGCATTTAAAGAATCCACCAAAACACACGTTATTTGGTGGCAAAAATTTTATAAAACGTGTGAAATC
>MDTG01047366.1_pt1 | contig 12685 bp, 15 predicted proteins | sample 811421 | NCBI WGS metagenome assembly MDTG01 (sample SAMN05326645, study PRJNA326480) | marine metagenome | isolation source: seawater | place: Pacific Ocean: South East | collected 2011 | reverse complement strand
CACTTGAAGTATCAAAAATAGTTACCATTTATTAAGTATGACAACAATTGTACTAGTAAGAAAAAATAATGAAGTAGTAGTTGCTGGCGATGGACAGGTAAGTATGGGAAATACGGTTGTTAAAAGTACAGCGTCAAAAGTAAGAAAAATTGAAAAAAGAGATGTTGTTGCTGGTTTTGCAGGATCTACGGCTGATGCTTTAACTTTATTTGAAAGACTAGAAGGTAAATTAGAAAAACATGCAGGAAATTTATCAAGAGCAGCTGTTGAGCTGGCTAAAGATTGGCGAACAGATAAATATTTGAGAAGACTAGAAGCTTTAATGGCTGTAGGAGATAAAAATAACAGCTACATAATTTCTGGAACTGGTGATGTTTTAGAACCTGAAGGAGACGTAATTGGAATAGGCTCTGGTGGAAACTATGCTTTAGCTGCTGGTAAAGTTTTAATGGAAGGTAACATGTCTGCAGAGGAAGTAGCAAAAAAATCTATAAAAGTTGCTGCTGACATCTGTGTATTTACAAATGATAATATAAAAATTGAGAAAATATAATGGATAATTCAAACGTTACAACTCTTCATCCAAAAGAGAAAAAACAAAAAGAAAATGCATCTTTAGTAAGTTCATTATCTCCAAGAGAAATTGTATCTGAATTAGATCGTTTTGTTGTTGGGCAAAACAAAGCAAAAAAAGCTGTTGCTGTTGCATTAAGAAATCGTTGGAGAAGACAGGCTCTTAAAGGTGAAATGAAAAATGAAGTTTTACCAAAAAATATTTTAATGATTGGCCCAACCGGAGTCGGTAAGACAGAAATATCTAGAAGACTATCAAAACTTGCTGAAGCTCCTTTTGTGAAAGTTGAAGCCACAAGATTTACAGAGGTTGGTTATGTTGGAAGAGATGTGGAGCAGATTGTTAGAGATTTGATAGAGATTGCAATTTCAATGGAAAAAGTGAAAAAAAGAAAAGAAGTTCATGCAAAAGCTCAAAAAGCTGCAGAGGAAAAAGTATTAGATGCGCTGGTAGGTAAAAAGGCTAGTTTAGCAACTAGAGAAAGCTTTCGAAAAAGACTTAGAAGCGGTGATTTGGACGATAATGAAATAGAAATTGCGGTCAGCGATACTGGTTCAAACGGAACATCTTTTGAAATACCTGGAATGCCTGGTGCTAACGTTGGAATGATCAACATTGGTGAAATGATTGGCAAATCTATGGGTAATAAAGAAAAGAAAAGAAAAATGACCGTTAAAGAATCTCACGAGATTTTGATTAATGATGAATCAGATAAATTAATTGAGCAAGATAAAATTATTAAAGCTGCTAAATTATCGACAGAGAACAATGGAATTGTTTTTCTAGATGAAATAGACAAAATTTCTGCGAGAACTGATAGAGTAGGGGGAGACGTGTCAAGAGAAGGGGTCCAAAGAGATCTGCTACCTTTAATTGAGGGAACAACAGTTAATACTAAACATGGTCCTATAAAAACTGATCATATTTTATTTATTGCTTCAGGAGCATTTCAACTTGCTAAACCATCTGATTTACTTCCTGAGCTACAAGGAAGATTGCCAATAAGAGTTGAATTAGAAGCTCTTACCAGTGAAGACTTTAAAAGAATTTTAAAAGAACCCGACTACAGCTTGATCAAGCAATATGTTGCTCTACTAAAAACAGAAAATGTAGACTTAGAGTTTTCCGATGATGGAATAGATTCAATAGCAAAGATTGCATCTGAAGTAAATGCAAGTGTTGAAAATATAGGCGCAAGAAGACTTCATACAATCATTGAAAAAATTTTAGATGATATTAGTTTTACTGCAACTGATAGAGCAGGAGAAAAAATAATTATTGATAAAGATTATATTAATAAAAATTTGGATAATTTAGTTAAAGATACAGATTTATCAAAATTTATTTTATAGCTTCTTTTTCAAAAGAATATAAAAAGCTCCACTTCCTCCATCACCAATTTCTGCATCTTTAATTTCTAAAATCTTTTTCATTAAATCGATATTATTTTCTATAAAATCTGGTACTGAATATTTCAAAATACTCAAATTCTTAGATATATAAGGGTCTTTTTCTGTATTTGAATGAAGACCTTTGCCTGTCACAACGGTAATCTTTGAAATTTCATTTTCGTAGCACTCGTTAATAAGGTTTTCAATAACTTTATTAGCCTCATCTAATGAAAAACCATGTAAATCTATATGAGCATCTTTTGAAAATTTTTTTTTACTTAATTTATAATCTTTATCAGGTACCTTTTCATCACTTGATAAAAAACTTTCCCAGTCTTGTTTATCTTTATTTGAAATTTTGTCGTTCAATTAAGTTAGGGTATCTACTAATTGCCAATTAGGATTGCTTGAATTTGTATCTCTTGAAAATATCCAAGTATCATAAATTTTCTTTATTTTTTCCGGATTACCTGAAATAACTTTTTTATCTTTGTCTTTAATACAAGTAATCACCTCGCTTACAAAATCAACAGTTACATTTAAAATTTTGTCTATTTTTTTATGTTCTTTGATCTTCGCAGAATTTACTCCTATAAAAGTGATTTCAGCATAGTGACCTCTTTTATTTCTTTCTTGCAAGGCTTCTTCAAATTGATTGCGAATTTCTTTACTCAATAATGGCTTGCTGGCTATTAATTTATTATCGTTGTCACTAAAATCAGTTATGATCGTTTCATAAGCGATTTTAGCTCCTTTTAAAAATTCTTGCTGAGCTTCATCATCAAAATTATCTTTTTTAATAAAATTTTTTTCAGCTGGAATATTGTTCAAGACCTTTTCAAATTGAGAGGTTGATTTTCCCTCAAAACCTGTTCTTTTACCTAAAATCCCCCTTAATCTTAAAAATATAAAGCCTGCAATCATCGCTAGCAGGATTATGTCGATATATTCAAAACTATAATTCATAAAGTAAATGTAATTACTATGTTGATTAATTTCAACTAACAATTACATTAACGACAAATGAACACAGCTTTATTAGCCATAATTTTAATTCCTATTTTAGAAATTTACTTATTTATTAAAATTGGCTCGCAAATTGGCGCTTTTAATACTATTTTGTTAATATTTATCACGGCGATAATTGGTGTTTATTACGCAAAATATGAGGGCTTAAATACTATTAGATCTGCATTCACGCAAATAATTAAAAATGAGGTTCCAGCTTATGAAATAATTTCTGGTGCTGCTATTGCATTTGCAGCTATTCTCTTAATAATCCCTGGTTTTGCAACCGATATTTTTGGTTTTTTACTTATATTCCCAATAACTAGAAAATTACTATTCGGAAATTTATCAGAGAAATTTAAAGATCGAGGAATAAAAAAAAAAAATTTTATAGAGGGAGAGTATGAGGATATAGAAGATAATGATGACAGAAAAGTTTAAAATATTAGCAAAATACATCAAAGATATGTCTAGCGAAACACCTGATATAGAAACATTTTTATTTGTAAAAGAAAATATCTCAAAATATCAACTTAATATCGACATTACCTCTAAGGCTCTTAAAAATAAGTTAATTGAAGTAAACACTACTTTAAAATTTGAGGATAAAGAACCAAATGAAAAGAAATCTTATTATGAAATTGTTTATGCAACAATAATAAGAATAGATGAGGGAATTAAAGAAAAAAAAGATCTTGAGAAAATTATCTTATGTGACGTACCAACAAAAATTTATCCAGATCTAGAAAGTTCTTTTCTTAATCTGGTTCATAATTCAGGACACCCAACAATTAAATTAGAAAAAAAGATCGACTTTAACAAACTTTATAACGAAAGATTTAATTAAAAAAATTTTTTTTAAGATTTTTTTTTAAAAATTCTTTATGGTCTTTCAGCTCATCAGGTGAAGGTTCTATTACTTTCTTAAAATATAATACCTTTTCTTTATTTAAAACTTGTGACGACTCGTCCAATTTCTGAAAATTTAAAGTAGGTTCTTTTTGTCCAATTAAATTAATATATACTTTTGCTAACAAATTACAGTCTATTAAAGCAGTATGCTGTACTCTTTTTGAATTATCAATTCTAAATCTTTTACATAAAGCATCTAAGCTTATTGAGGATCCTGGATATTTATCTCTAGCAAGAATTAATGTATCTACTATCTGATTATTTATTTTTTTCTTTCCAAGAATTTCTAATTCATGATTTATATGAGATAAGTCAAATTCTGCATTATGAATGATTATTTTTTTTCCGTCTATAAAGGTTAAAAATTCATCAACTACTTCTTGAAATTTTTTTTGTTTTGATAAAAATTCATCAGAATATCCATGAACTTGAAAAGCTTTTTCAGAAACTTTTCTTTCCGGGTTTAGATAACAGTGAAATTTATTTTTTGTTGGAATTAAATTATCAAGTTCGATGCAACCTATTTCAACAATCCTATGCCCTTCTTTAATGGATATTCCTGTTGTTTCTGTATCTAATACTATTTCTTTCATTATAATAGTTTTTTTATTATATCTTGGACCTTTTTACGAGTTGAATGTTTATTATAATCATTTCTTATTATGAAGTGGGATTTTTGTTTTTTATGACTTAATGGTAACTGTAATTTTTTTAACCTATTAAAAATAATTTTATTATAATTTTTTCTTTTCTTAACTTTTTTAAGTAAGGCATTATTTTTTGATTCAACAAATACAATTATATCTTTTTTTTTATTTAATTTTTTTTCCAAATAAAGTGGAATATCCAGAATAATAATCTTTTTTTTTCGATTTTTTTTTAAAAAAATATTTAGTTCTTTTTTTACCGTCGGATGAACAATTGATGAGATCTTTTGGATGTTATTTTTATTTCCCAGAATTGCTTCTATTAATTCTTTTTTTTTAATCGGAAACTGAATAAAATAATCTGGTAATTTTTTTTTTAATTTTAAATATATATTTTTATTTTTTAAATAAATTTTATTAACGACTTTATCAGCATTAAAAACAGGGTAGCCGAACAACTTAGATATAAATGTTTTACCTGAACCAATCCCCCCTATAAGTGCCAACCTAATCATTATAAATGTACCCTTTTAATTTTTCATCAATATTCGGAATTACATTGTGCCATAAATTAAATGCTTTTTGAGCCTGAAATAAAAACATATCTCTTCCATTAATTATTCTATGACCTAATTTTTCCGCGTCAGATAAAAAAGTTGTTTTAGGTGGATTATAAATTAAATCATAAAAAATTTTCTTACCCACTAAAGATTTCAAATCAAAATTAATTTTATCCCCTTTTTTTAAACCAACACTAGTAGAATTAATTAATACATCGCAGTTTTTAATTTCTCCCCACTCTAAAATTTCGATAAAATCAAATTTTTTTTTTATCATTTCAGCATTTTCTAGAGTTCTATTTGAAAGATATATTTTTCCAACATTCATATTTTTCAAAGCACAAATAATTGAAGGAACAACACCACCTGCACCAAATAACAATATTGTTTTATCTTTAATTATTAAGCTATTATTTATAATTGATTTTTCAAAACCATACACATCTGTATTGTCACCATATACTTTTCCATCTTTCTTGAAAATTGTATTAACGGAATTTGTTTTCTTAACTATTTCTGAATAAGTTTCTAAGAATGGTAAAACATCTTGTTTATACGGAACTGTAACATTCATTCCGAATATTTCGTTCTCTTTTATTCTTTTTATAATATTTTCTAAATCATTTTTTTTTGGTACAATTTTTTCATAAACTCCTTCAATATTATACTTTTTAAACCAATAATTATGAATTCTAGGCGATAAAGAATGTTCAACTGGATTTCCTATGATCAAATGTTTTTTCATATTTGTAATTAAATTAACGTCTTTTTTATTGCTAAATTCCATCCTTTAATCAATTTATTTCTGGCAGCATTATTAATTTTAGGTTTAAAATCTTTGTCTTTTTTCAATAATTTTTTTATTTCACTAAATGATTTAAATAAACCTGATTTGTAACCTGCAAAAAAAGCAACTCCTAAAGCTGTGGTTTCTAATATCTTTGGTCTGACCACTTGCATGTTTATAATATCTGATAAAAATTGAGAAAACCAATTATTTACTGTCATTCCTCCATCTATTTTTATAATTTTTGTCTTAAGGCCATCTTTTTTCATCGAGTTAAATAAATCATTACTTTGATAGGCAACTGACTCTACTGTTGCTCTTACTAAGATTTTCCAATCACTATCTCTTGTTAGCCCAGTAATCAATCCTCTAGCATCTGGCCTCCAATATGGAGCTCCAACACCATTAAAAGCTGGAACAACATAAACATTTTGATTGTTGGATGTTGATTTTGCAATTTTTTCACTATCATTAGCGTTATTAATTAATTTAATCTTATCTCTCAACCATTGCACAGCTGCTCCTGCAATAAATATTGATCCTTCTAATGCATATGTGTTTTTATTACCAAGTTTGTAACAAATAGTTGTTAACAACTTATTTTTTGAGTTTATTCTTTTTGAACCAGTGTTCATAATTATAAATGCTCCAGTTCCATAAGTGCTTTTGATAGAGCCTTTTTCAAAACAACCCTGACCAACGGCTGCGGCCTGCTGGTCGCCTAATACAGCTGAGATGGGCAATTTAAAACCCAAAATTTTCTTATCAGTAAAACCAAAATCATCAACAGAACTTAAAACTTCGGGCAATATTTTTTTGGGTATTTTCAATTTATTTAATATATCAAAATCCCATTTATTATTGTTAATATTATATAACATTGTTCTACTCGCATTTGTTGCCTCTGTTACATGCTTTTTTCCAGCTGTAAGTTTCCATACTAAAAAAGTATCCACAGTCCCGAAAAGTAAATCATTTGATTTTAATAATTTTTTTGCGATCTTTGTATTATTTAATATCCACTTTATTTTTGTAGCTGAAAAATATGGATCTATAAATAAACCTGTTTTTTTTCTAAAGTTTTCTTCAAAAAATTTTTTTTTTAAGGCTTTACAGTAGTTTTGTGTTCTTCTATCTTGCCAAACAATTGCATTATAAACAGGTTTTCCTGTTTTTTTGTTCCATAGTATTGTTGTTTCTCTTTGGTTGGTAATTCCTATACTTACAATTTTACCTTTAAGTTTATTAGCTCTTTTAATTACTTGCTTCAAAGCTTTTAATGTTGTGCTCCATATTTCATTGGGATTGTGCTCTACCCAACCATTTTTTGGAAAATATTGTTTAATTTCATATTGAGATTTAAAAATAAGTTTTGCTTTATTATCAAATAAAATTACTCTTGTTGAAGATGTTCCTTGATCAATAGAAATAATAAATTTTTTCAAAAAAATTCTCTATATTAAATTATTAATGTCTTTTAAATTACTCAAATATTCCTTAATTTTTTTAATAGGTAAGCCCATAATTGTATTTTTATCTCCCTCGATTTCAGAAAATAGATTTTTTCCGATACCTTCAATTTGATAAACATTGTAAGCATACAAGTTTTCATCACTTATTTTTGCAAGATAATCCTCTAATTGATTGGTGGAAAAGTTTTTCATAGTTAGCTTGGCTTTATCTGTATAATTCCAAATCATCTGTCCATTTATTGATATACAAACAGAGCTAATTAAATAATGTACTTTATTATTTAAAGATTTAAGGATATTAAGTGCTTCTATTCTGTTGCTTGGTTTAGAAATAACTTTGCCTTCTAAATCAAGAACGCTATCGGCTCCAATTACTAATTTATTTTTAAACAGAAAGCTCACTTTATTAGCTTTTAATTCTGCTAGATTCTTAGAAACATCTTCTGGCGTAGCATTTTCATTTGCTAACGAAATTTTGACACTATCCTCGTCTACATTTGAAGGAACGGCTTTGCAATTAATATTATTTGAATTAAGTATTTCTTTTCTAACCTTGCTTTGAGAAGCTAATATGATCTTATCTATCATCTTTGGCTATAAATTTCATAAATTTTAATTACTGATGCTGCCGTTTCTTCAACTGATTTCCTGGTTACATCTATGGTTGGCCATCCATATTTCTTAAATGTTTTCTTTGCAGAATCTATTTCTTTTTGAATATTTTCGATATTTGTGTATTTTTTGTTGTCTACTTCCTTTAAAGAGTTCATTCGATTTTTTCTTAAATCAACAAGTCTTGGCGCCTCTGTATTAAGACCTATTACACAACTTATTTTGGGATTCTCTCTTAAAATTTTAGGTAAAGAATTTTCATTTATCAAAGGAATATTTGAAGTTTTATATCCTTTGTTAGCAAGATAAATTGAGGTTGGTGTTTTGCTGGTTCTGCTTACGCCTAAAAGTATAATATCTGATTTGCTTACTTCATTAATTAAATTTCCATCATCATGGTTCATTGTAAATTGAATTGCTTCTATTCTTTGATAATATTCCTCATTTAATACATGTTGTCCGCTAGGCTCGTGTGAGGCTTTTTGATTTAACAATTTCGAAAAACTTAAAATTAAATTTCCCAAAACGCCAAAGCAAGGCAGGTTTTTATTTTCACTTTGATTTGCTAAAAATTTTGCAAGATTATTATCAACTATAGTATACAAAATTATAGAGTTATCATTTTTTTTTGCATTTTCTAATATTTTGACAATCTGATTTTCGGTTCTTGTAAAAGAGTAGGAATGAACTTTATACTCGATTTTATTAAATTGTGCTTTTAAAGCTAAAAATATTCTATCTAAGGTTTCCCCTGTAGAGTCAGAAATTAGGTAAATTTGGTAAGTATTACTCATGTATTAAATGTTGATAAAATTGTATTATTAAACAAAAATCTTATCTTCGATCATAATTTAAAAATTAATTGTAAATATCTCATATTATTAACAAAAATAAACATGTTTAAAAAATTATACATATTTTTAACAAAAGTAAGAAAACATAGATTTAATGAGAAATATTAATGATTTCTTAATCAAATATTATGAATAAATAGTTAATAAAAAGTGTGTAAAAATTAATAATCGTAATTAACAGGATATAATACTAATACAATTAAATATATTGATATTTATATGACACCTATACATGAAGTAATTATTAAAAAAAAAACTAGCATAAATCCAATATGGATAATGAGACAAGCTGGAAGATATTTGCCTGAGTTTAGAGAGATAAGAAAACTAAATCCCGATTTCATTAAATTATGTTTAAATTCTGAACTAGCAAAAGAAATAACCTTACAACCTTTAAAGAGATTTGACTTAGATGCTGCCATAATTTTTTCTGATATTTTAATTTTACCTTTCGGTTTAAACCAGAAAGTAGAATTTAAAAAAAAAGTAGGACCCCTACTAGGTGATTTAAATTTAAACGAGATATCAAAAATAGATGAAGTAGATTTTGTTGAAAAAATTTATCCAGTATATAAAGCAATTAATTTAGTTAAAAATAATTATCTAACCGAAAACAAAAGTACGATAGGTTTTGTTGGTGCACCCTGGACATTATTAGTTTATATGATTAATAAACAATCACCAAAACTTAAATTAAAAAAAGATTTTTTTAAAGATGAATTTTTAATTAATAGATTATTAATATTGATAGAAAAATTTTTAAAGCTTCATATCAAAAATCAAATTGATAATGGGGCTGAAGTAATACAAATATTTGATAGCTGGGCTGGTTTATTAGATGAAAAAGATTTACCAAATTATGTTTATGTTCCGACTCTAAGTTTGGTCGATTTTACAAAAAAACTTAATATACCGGTTATATGTTTTCCTCGAGGAATTAAAGATTATAAAAATTATTGCGAAATAGTTAAACCAAGTGCTATTTGTATAGATTATAATGTAAAACCTGAAGAAATTAGAAAAAATATAAAAATACCTATTCAGGGAGGATTGGATCCTAAAATTTTACTAACAGATAAAGAAAATTTAAAAAAAGAAACTAAAAAATACCTAGATATATTTAAAGATCATCCGTACATCTTTAATTTGGGACACGGCGTTCTTCCAGAAACAGATCCTGATATGATGGATTATTTAGTTAAATTTGTAAAAGATTATTAAATGAGAAAAGCAATAATTTTGTTCAATTTAGGAGGTCCTGACAAGTTAGATAATGTTAAGCCTTTTTTATTTAATTTATTTTATGACCCGGCAATTTTAAATTTGCCAAGTTTTTTTAGATTCCCGTTGGCAAAAATTATAGCAAACAGAAGGGCCCCAACTGCAAAAAAAATCTATGAAGAATTAGGAGGATCGTCACCGATTCTTAAATTAACCAAAAAACAAGCTGATGCCTTAGAAATTAAGCTTAATAAAGATGATGGCGTATCAAATTATAAGTGTTTTGTAGTTATGAGATGTTGGCATCCAAGAGCAGAAAATGTTGTCAAAGAAGTTATCGAGTACAATCCAGATGAAATAATTCTAATGCCACTTTACCCACAGTACTCAGCTGCAACATCTGGTTCATCCATTAAAGAATGGAATGATATTTGTCTAAAAAATAATTTTAAAGTTAAGACAAGCACAATTTGCTGCTACCCAACTGACGAAAATTTTATTGAAGCACATAAAAATGAAATTATGAAAATAATTAAAAATTTGAATAATTTTAAGTTAATATTCTCCGCACATGGATTGCCTGAAAAAAATATTAAAAAAGGAGATCCCTATCAATGGCAGGTTGAACAATCAGTTGATCAAATTGTTAAGTCTTTAGATATTAAAGATTTAGATTGGATTTTGAGCTATCAAAGCCGAGTTGGGCCCTTAAAATGGATTGGCCCATCTACAGAAGAAATAATTGTGGAAAATTCAAAATTAGGAAAACACATCGTTTTAGTTCCTATAGCATTTGTATCTGAACACTCAGAGACTTTAGTTGAATTAGATATAGAATATAAAGAGTTAGCCGATAAAAATGGATGTAAAAACTATTCAAGAGTACCAGCGCTAGGAACAAATGAAAATTTTATAAAAGCAATGTCAGGCTTAATAGTTAATAAACAAAGTTATAATTTTAATGGAGATCTTTTTCCTCCAAAGATACAATGTCCAAATAAATTTATAAAATGCCCTTGTCTAATTAATGAATAGTTATTTGTTATTTAAAAGCTTACACTTGATAGCTATAGTCTCCTGGATGGCTGGGCTTTTGTATCTTCCAAGAATTTTTGTTTATCATGTTGAAAGCAAAGAAAAAAAAGTAGTGACAGATGTATTTGAAGTTATGGAAAGAAGATTGTTTTTTTATATCATGCGACCAGCAATGATATTTACTTGGATTTTTGGATTAATATTAATTTATATCAACGGAATAGAAATTTTTTCTCAATTATGGATGCAAATAAAGATTGTTTTAATAATTTTATTATCAGCATATAATAGTTATTTGGGGAGATGTCTTGGTGCTCTAAAAAATTCTACAAACACAAAATCTGCAAAGTTTTTTAGAATTATTAATGAAATACCAACAGTTATTTTGATTATTGTAGTATTTTTAGCTATTTTTAAGCCAATCTAGGGTTGAATTATAAATAATAGTATATATATTTAATTTATTATTAAGTCCTTAATAATTTTTAATCATGAACATTCAAGAATTAAAACTTAAATCATCTGAACAGCTTATTACTCAAGCAGAGGAATTAGGAATTGAAAACGCAAGCACGTTAAGAAAACAAGAAATTCTTTTTGCTATTCTCAAAAAAGTTGCAGAAAAAGAGGAAATTACAGGCGCAGGCGTATTACAGCTTTTACAAGATGGTTTTGGTTTTTTAAGAGCAATGGAGTCAAATTATCTTCCAGGGCCAGATGATATTTATGTAAGCCCAAGCCAGATAAGAAAGTTTGGTTTAAGAACAGGAGACACTGTCGAGGGCCCAGTAAGAGCTCCAAAAGAAGGTGAAAGATACTTCGCTTTATTACAAGTAAGTAAAATTAATTTTGAAGAACCAGAAAAATCTAGACATAAAATAGCATTTGATAACTTAACACCACTTTACCCAGATAAGCAGTTGGTAATGGAAGTAGAAATGGTAAAAACAGATAAAAAACCTGATTTAACCCCAAGACTAATTGACTTGGTAAGTCCAATCGGCAAGGGCCAAAGATCAATTATTATATCACCACCTAAAGCTGGAAAAACAATGATTTTGCAAAGTATTGCTAATTCTATAGCAAAAAATTATCCAGAATGTTATTTAATTGTATTACTGATAGATGAGCGTCCAGAGGAAGTTACTGATATGCAAAGAACAGTAAAGGGAGAAGTAATTAGTTCAACATTTGATGAACCAGCACAACGACATGTTGCGGTTGCTGAAATGGTTATTGAGAAGGCAAAAAGATTAACTGAACACAAAAAAGATGTTGTTATACTTTTAGACTCTATTACAAGATTGGGTAGAGCTTACAATGCGGTTATACCAAGTTCTGGTAAAGTTTTAACTGGTGGTGTTGACGCTAATGCCCTTCAAAGACCAAAAAGATTTTTTGGTGCTGCAAGAAATATTGAGGAAGGTGGATCTTTAACAATTATTTCTACTGCATTGATCGATACCGGCAGTAGAATGGATGAAGTAATTTTTGAGGAATTTAAAGGAACAGGAAATAGTGAAACTGTATTGGATAGAAAAATTGCTGATAAAAGAAGGGAGCCTGCAAGTGATATTACGAAGTCAGGCACTAGAAGAGAGGAATTGTTATT
>MDTG01067465.1_pt1 | contig 12686 bp, 10 predicted proteins | sample 811421 | NCBI WGS metagenome assembly MDTG01 (sample SAMN05326645, study PRJNA326480) | marine metagenome | isolation source: seawater | place: Pacific Ocean: South East | collected 2011 | reverse complement strand
AGAGTTTTAGTTCAAGGATATCATGGAACTGGAAAATCAACACATATAGAACAAATTGCAGCAAGATTAAATTGGCCATGTATTAGAGTTAATCTAGATAGTCATATTTCAAGAATAGATTTAATTGGCAAAGACGCTATTGTTCTAAAAGATGGAAAACAAGTTACTCAGTTTAATGAAGGTATATTACCTTGGTCTATTCAAAATCCTGTGGCTTTAGTTTTTGATGAATACGATGCTGGAAGACCAGATGTAATGTTTGTAATTCAAAGAGTCTTGGAATCTGAGGGAAGCTTTACTCTTCTTGATAAAAATAAAGTAATTAGGCAAAATAAATTTTTTAGGTTATTTGCAACTTCGAATACCGTAGGTCTAGGAGATACTAGTGGGTTATACCACGGAACTCAACAGATAAATCAAGGTCAAATGGATAGGTGGAATATTGTTTCAACTCTTAACTACTTAAGCCTAGATAAAGAAATGGAAATAATATTGGGAAAGAATAAAAATTTTAATACTCCAAAAGGTAAAGAAAAAGTTGCTAATATGATAAAAGTTGCCTCTTTAACAAGAAAAGGTTTTATAGCAGGTGATATTTCCACTTTAATGAGTCCAAGAACGGTCTTACATTGGGCTGAAAATATAGAAATATTTAAAGATACTGGTTACGCTTTCAGAGTAACTTTTTTAAATAAGTGTGATGATTTAGAAAAAAACATTATCGCTGAGTATTATCAAAGATGTTTTGGTGAGGAATTACCAGAGTCATTGATTAATATTCAAATTTAAATGAGTATCAAAATATCCTCCCTTAAAGAAAAGATGAAACAAGCATTAGCTTCAACGAAGAAGGTAATCTCTGAGGATTTTATAAGTAACCAAAAAAAAAAAATTAACACCAATCATAATCCCTCAAAACAATTGACTGTAGACAACTTATCGAGTCCTCAAGATTTAATAAGACTAAGAGCTGAATTTGACTCTTCTGCTCTGGAAAAAAAATTTTCAAACAAAGAAATATACAAAAATAATCTTCCTAAAAATCCCTCATGTAAATCACTTTATACATTAGCTGAAAAAACCAGGTATGAGTTATTAGGTTGTCAAATGTTAAAAGGAATAGAAAAAAATCTGAGTCAAAATTATTATCAGATAATAAATGAAAATAAAGAACAGAAACTTAATACAAAAGAGGATGTAATTGTTTCTGAGGCCTTTGAGCTTTACTTGCTTAAAAATTTTCAAAAAATTAAATTAAATACTATCTCAGAAAGGAAATTGAGTTTTTGGGAAAAAGATTTTGATGAGTCAATTAAAGAACACATCAATTTCCTAAATAGAAACTTAGAAAATCAAAACAAATTTAGTTCAAAGATTTCAGAAATTCTTCAAAATATGGATATTTTTGAAGCGGAGGAAACTAATGAACATAAAGAGGAAGAGAATAATGAAAGTAACAATACATCTTCAAATGAAGAGGGCAAATCTGATCAAGAAAATAAAAAAGACCATAAACCTGAGGACGAAACTGAAGCAGCTATGGACTCTGACTATAATGTTGATGATTATAATTTAGAAGATCAACTAGATGATGGTAATTTAAATGATGAGAACTCTGAACAAATTGTTAAAAAATCATTTAAAGATCTCAATCTTGATTATAAAATTTTTACAAATGAATTTGATGAGGTAGTTAAGGCTGAAAACTTAGAAAATGAAGCGGAGTCTTTAAAACTAAGAAAAAATCTTGATCAACAGCTTGTGGGGTTTCATGATATTGTAACAAAGCTTGCAAATAAACTTCAAAGACAACTTTTAGCAAAACAAAATAGATCTTGGAATTTTGATTTAGAGGAAGGATTGCTAGATAGCTCCAAACTTACTAGAATTATCATGGATCCATACAATTCACTATCTTTTAAAAAAGAAAAAGATTTGGATTTTAAAGATACAATAGTTACTTTGTTAATTGATAACTCTGGTTCAATGAGAGGAAGGCCCATAACGATCGCTGCGATATGTGCAGATATCTTATCAAGAACATTGGAGAGATGTTCTGTTAAAGTAGAAATTTTAGGTTTTACTACAAAAAATTGGAAGGGTGGTCAAAGTAGAGAAAAATGGAATAAAAAAAGTAAACCTAAAACTCCAGGTAGGTTAAATGATTTGAGGCATATAATTTATAAAGGAGGTGACACTCATTGGAGACAAGCAAAAAATAATTTGGGCCTTATGTTAAAAGAGGGATTGCTTAAAGAGAATATTGATGGAGAAGCTATTTCTTGGGCTTATAGCCGTTTAATAAAAAGGAGGGAAGAGAGAAAAATTTTGATGGTAATATCTGATGGTGCACCAGTAGACGACTCTACTTTATCAGTCAATTCTGGCGATTTTTTAGAAAAACATTTAAAGAAGACAGTAAAATTTATTGAAGAAAAGTCTGATGCTGAAATTTTAGCTATTGGAATTGGTCATGACGTATCTAGATATTATAACAAAGCAATAAAAATCACTGATGTAAATGAGCTAGGTGATGTGATGATTACACAACTAAGTTCACTATTTGAAAATAAGGAAAAATTTCACTAAATATTAAATAAATCTTTATTTTTCCACTTTATTAAAACTTCTGCTCCACCCCTAGTTTTGGAGTTTCTAAATTGTAGTGATGCAAAATTTTTTTCGAGTAAAGTTTTTCCTATAAAAAGTCCTAAGCCAAGTCCAATTTTGTTTTTTTCTATTTTTTTAAACGATTTCAAATAAGGTTCTCCTATCTTTGAAATTATGTCATTTGGATAACCCATGCCGTCATCTTCAACTATTATTTCTGTAAATTCATTGTCGCTTTTAAGAGTAATAAATATTTTACTTTTACTAAATTTATTTGCGTTACCAATAAAATTTCTCAAACCATAAACGATCTCTATAGATTTTGTAATTTTTTTTGAATTAGAGTCTTGATCAAAATTCAAAATAAAATTTTTTGAACTTGTTTCCTGGAAAGAAAAAATAATTTCCTTTAAATATTCCCTCATAGACAAGTCCTCATCAATAAAATCATCTTCCTGATTTGGATTTAAGGATAGCTTTTTTAAAATTTGATTGCATCTCTCAACTTGGCTTTCGAGTAATTCAATGTCTTGTATTACTTCTCGATTATTTTTAAATTGTTTCAATAGTTCTTGAGTAATAATTTTGATTGTTGAGAGAGGTGTACCAAGTGAGTGGGCCGCTGCAGCGGCCTGTCCTCCTAAAGAGAGCATTTCATGTTCTTGTGCCATTACCTCTTCCATCTTATTTAAAGCCTCTTTTCTAAGTCTTGACTCAGATCCAAACAAGATTGCAAAATAATTGAGAAATATAAGAGCTATTATTAAAGCTATTGGGATAGAGTAATAATAATAATCATCAACATGAAAGTGTTCATTAAGTGGAGCTGGTAAATTCTCTGAGTAAAAAGTGAGAAAAATTATGATTAAAGTTGTTGTAGTTACCAATAATAAATTTGTTTTGAAACCTAAATTAGACGATGCAAAAACACTCGGTATTATTAAAAAAATGATAAAGGGATTTACTATTCCTCCGGTCAAATAAATCAAACCTGTCAACTGGAATATATCAATAATTAAAAAAATTAAAGCTGATCTTTCAGATAATTGGGTTTTTTTGTAAATAAAGATTAAGTATAAATTACTAATTGCTCCTAAAATTACAATTAAATTAGATAAAAAAAAATTAAAATTAAACTTAAAAAAAAAGTATACAATATATATTGATAATAATTGACCAATAATTCCAATCCACCTGAGAGAAATATAAGTCGATTTTTTTAAAGAAAAATATTTTGAAGTTTCAAAAAACTTCATTTTTATATATCAAGATTTTTTACGTTAATTGCATTTGAAGTAATAAAATCTTTACGTAAAGCAACATCATTTCCCATCAAAGTGTGTATTAGACTTTGATCTTTTTTTAAATCTTTTGAGTATTGAACTCGTAGAAGATTTCTTTTTTCTGGATCTAAAGTTGTGTTCCACAACTCTTCTGGGTTCATTTCACCTAAACCTTTAAATCTTTGTATATTCATTTGAGATTTCTCTTCATCCAATAATTTTTGAAAATCTTTAGAGCCTTTTTTAAATTTTTTGAAATCTTTGTTATTTTTCAAGATAAAATCTTCCAGCTCTTTTTCATCTTTTATATAAATACTTTTTGAGCCTTTGTTAATTTTGAATAATGGTGGTTGAGCTAGATAGACATGGCCATATTCAATTAACTTATTAAATGGTTTGTTATTAAAAAAGGTTAACAAAAGAGCTCTTATATGAGAGCCATCAACGTCAGCATCAGTCATAATTATAATTTTTCCATATCTCAAATCTTTTGTATCTATCTCTTGAGATTTTGGATCAAGACCTAAGGCATTTATTAGGGTTACAATTTCATTAGATGAAATCATTTTTGATAAAGCTTTGGTTCTATGATCTGTTAATTTATTTCCATTTTGCTTAACATTTAATTCTTCTACGTAAGTATTTAAAATTTTTCCTCTTAAAGGGAGAACTGCTTGATTACTTCTGTTTCTTCCCTGTTTGGCTGATCCTCCTGCAGAGTCACCCTCAACAATAAACAGTTCAGTACCTTCTTGTTTAGCTATTTGACAGTCTGCTAATTTTCCAGGCAAACCACTTAATTCGAGAGCTCCTTTTCTTCTAACATTTTCTCTCGCTTTTCGAGCTACATCTCTCGCTAAAGCAGCTTGAATTATTTTAGCTAAAATAATTTTTGCAATTGAGGGATTTTGATCAAACCAAATGGATAACTTTTCATTGATAACTGTCTCAACTATATTTCTTACTTCAGAAGAGACAAGCTTATCTTTTGTTTGAGAAGAAAACTTGGGATCAGGTATCTTGATTGACAAAACACACGATAAACCCTCTTTGACATCATCACCAGAAATTGCTAATTTATTTTTCTTTAAGAGATTGTGTTCATTTGCATATTTATTGATTACTCTGGTTAATGCGCTTCTGAACCCCAATACATGTGTCCCTCCATCTTTTTGATTAATATTATTAGTATATGCTAATAAGTCCTCTGAATAACCTGCATTCCATTTTAAAGAACATTCTATTTCAATATTTTCTTTTTTTCCATCTACGTAAATTGGTTTTTTAAAAAGATCATTACCGTTTTTATTTTTAAGTCTTTCTTTTTTTTCATTCAAAAATTCAATAAATTCTAAGATTCCTCCATCATACTTAAATTCTATTTCTTTTTCTTTTTTTTGATTTAGATCTTTAAAAGTAATGTTAATTCCTCGATTTAAAAAAGCTAATTCCCTAATTCGTTTAATTATGATATTTCCGTTGAACTTTGTTGAAGAAAAAATATCTTTTGAAGGTAGAAAGGTTATTTCAGTTCCTGTTTCTTTAGAGTTATCTATTATTTTTAAAGCTGTTTTGGCAGTTCCATTAATAAATTCAATTAAATATCTTTTCCCATCTCGATTAATCTCAAGTTTGAGTTTTTCAGAAAGGGCGTTAACAACTGAAACACCGACTCCATGAAGACCTCCGGAAACTTTATAAGAATCATGATCAAATTTACCACCAGCATGTAATTGAGTCATTATCACTTCTGCAGCAGATTTTTTTTCAGTTTTATGCATATCAACAGGTATACCTCTGCCATCGTCTCTAATCGTAATTGTATCATCAGAATTAATTTTGACATTTATATTTTTACAATAACCTGCTAGAGCTTCATCAATTGAATTATCAATCACTTCGAAAACCATGTGATGTAAGCCAGTTCCATCATCGGTATCACCAATATACATTCCTGGTCTTTTTCTGACAGCCTCAAGTCCCTTTAAGACTTTAATAGAGTCTGCTTGATATGTGTTATTATTTTTCATTTTTTTAATATTAGGAAAAAAAAAATTATAACATTTTTTGTGAAAATTGCTTATTTATCTTTATCAAATTCATATTAAATTAATAAGCTTGTGCTTTAAATAGACGACAATTTGATGGCGGAGAGAATGGGATTCGAACCCATGAAAGAATTGCTCCTTTACACGCTTTCCAAGCGTGCGCCTTAAACCACTCGGCCATCTCTCCAAATCACTTATATATAATAAATATATATGTCTCTTTACATTTTATTAAAAAATTTTTATGTTTAATTCCAACTATTGAAGAAATCGTTTTCCATATAAAAATACTATTATGATTTATGTCCTCAATTACCAAGCAACCTCCTTTTTTTAAATATTCTACACTCGAGAGAATAACATTAAGATTAGCTAAAGGTGAATGCATGCCGTCATCAATTATTAAATCAAAATTTTTTCCAAATTTTTTAAAGAGTTTTCTAATTGATGCTTCACTGGTTTGGTCCACATACGATGTTTTTATTCTATAATCTTTAAATAATATATTTTTATCTATGTCGGCTCCATAAATTCTAGCATTTTTAAAAAAATCTCTAAATGCCATTAATGATGCACCTGGTTTTCCGTTTGTACCCATATTCGACAATAAATTCTCATTATCTGTGCCCATGCCAATTTCTAATATTTTCTTAACATTTGAATTATTTAAAAAAATTGATGAATAAATTAAATGATAGTCATGATACTTGGCTTTATCACTTCCATAAAAATCAAATAATTTTTTTATTGCCAAAGAATTTCCTGTTCTTTTTTTTTTTTCAAAAAATGAACTTGAACTTATAATTTCTGATTTAATATTAAGTTTTAACAGAAGTTTATATATTAAAGGAAAAATTAAATTAATCGTATCTATTGTATGCTTTCCTTTTAACTGCGAGTCACCAGCAACTGAAGGGGAATACATTTTGAAATTTTTTAAAAAATATTTTTCTATTCCATATTTGTATATAAACCATATTAGGCTAAATTTTTTTTTCATATCTTTCTAATCAATCTACTGATATTTTTCTTTTGTCTTCTTAAAAATCTTTTAAAAAAATTATATTTCAAATCTCTTTTTGCAAGTACTGGACTATTTAAGTTATGATCCCATGTTCTTCCGTTTTTTTTAATTGCCCAATCACATTCATAAGCAGAAAACGACGTTAGTTTATATCTTTTACACAATAAAGAAAAAACACTTTGATCATGCCTATTTTCTATAAAATCTTTATGATTACTAATTTTCGAATTTGAGTCATCAATTAAATTAATATTATTATGCATGATGCTAATCCATTCAGATAAAAATTCATTTGATTTTTTGTTTTTTTTTATAAATATGTTGCCAGCCCAAAATTGTGGGGTATCAGTAATTTCTTTTAAAGATGTAAAATTAAAAAAATCTATCAAATCTGCTTTGGTAAACTTGTATTCTTGTCTCTCTGGAAAACTAATCTCATCAAATACTCTTTTTTTATCAAAAAAATATTGAAAAGGTAAAATCCAATTATCTTTTTTAATTAAAAAATTTAAATATTCATCAAATTTATTATTTTTATTTTTTATTATGTGACATCCTACATCCATATAGTGTATGATGTCGTTATCATCTATTTTATCCATCATTTGTTTCATTAAATAAGGTTTCCAATACCAATATCCATATCCTCTTTTCTTATTGTTTTTTAATAAATGATTAATATGGGCTTTCAGTTTTTTATCAAAATCATTTGGGTTAAAAATTTTGATGTAATCGTAATACAACGACTCGTCAGCTTGTTTCCTCAATCTATTTACACTTGTATTCAAGTCATTAGTTGCAAAAGATAAAAGAACAATTTTATTATTTTTGTGCATTAACAAATTTTCTTATAAACTTATTTTTTATAAGATATCTTGACCATTTTATTTCATCACAGAGAATAATATTAACTATTAAATATTTTGAAACCCAATTTAATTTTTTTTTTGCGCTAAAAATATTACAGATCAAATAAGAATAGTCACCTTTTCTTCTTCGTAAAAACTGATAATTAATTTTTTTACTAAAAAATTTGCTTAAATTAAGAGTTATTTCTCTATTATTTGTACCTTCACCATTTCCAATATTGGTACTTAAAATGGTAAAAGCATGAATTTTTTTTTCTAGAAATTTGGATACCCGTGCTCCGATATACTCTAAGGATTCTATTATTAAAATTTTTTTCAAAATTACTTTTTTAAAATTTGGTTTAATTTTTTTATACTTACGGAAGAGTCAAAAGGCATCCCTGAATTATTCATTTTTTTTAATAATATTTTTTTTATGTCTTTGTTATCTTTTTTTACGAAGTCAAAAATAAATTGAGACTTACCACCCAAATTTATAATTCCTTTTTTATTTATAAGTTTGAATAAAATTTTTGCTGCATCCTCATGATACATAAAACTTGTTTTGACATTCCCAAAAGCCTTATCGTGTACAAAAGGTTTTTCAGTCATGCAAGTTCTTAAGATTAAAGAATTCTTATATAATTGAACTGATGCTTCACCGCCTAGTTTTGACCAGGCATAATTGTTTACTGGTAATAAGGGATCAGTCTCTCGATAATTTCCATTTAAGCCAGGATAAACATAATTAGTCGAAAAATAAATTAACTTAATTTTTTTTTCTGAGCATGCATTTGTTATATTGGCTGTGCCAATAATATTCAAATCTATACTTTTTTTTATATCTAGTTCATGAATCTTCATTGGTCTTGATAATCCAGCAAGGTGAATTAAGGCATTTGGTTTTTTTTTAGCTAAATAATTTTTAATACTTTTTGGATTAAGAATGTTTAATTCTTTTTTATTAGGAAAAAAAATTTTATATTTTGTTTTGCACTTTTTTAAAAAGTTACCAAATCTACCTGTTCCTCCAGTTATAACTATTTTTTTCATTTTTTAAAAAAATTTAAGTCTTTACCATTTTTATCTTTAAATGATAATATAGGTTTTTTTATAGGCCATCTTATATTTAAAGTTTCATCATTCCATTTCAAAGTTTCTTCACATTCACTATTACGATAAGTCGAACATTTATAATTTACGGTGCATTTTTTCGACAAGCATAAAAAACCATGTGCAAATCCCTCAGGGATATAAAAGGAATAATCAGAATTTTCAGAAATAATTAGTGAATAGTATTTACCAAATGTAGGAGATTTTTTTCTTAAATCTACTGCAACATCAAAAATTTTACCATGAGTTACTGTAATTAATTTTGCTTGTGAATTTTTAGTTTGGATGTGAAGTCCTCTTAGAACTTTTTTTTTTGATCTTGACATTACATCAAAAACAAAATTTTTTTTCAAAATTTTTTTTTGATAAACCTCTTTTAAAGAACCCCTGTTATCTTTAAATGTTTTGGTTTTTAAAATAGTTAAGCCTTTTATCTTTGTTTTTTTTACAAACATCTCCTAAATCAATATTTAAAATTCTTCAGTTTCATAAAAAATCCATTTCCAGCTAAGATTTTTTGTATATTTTTTGAACCAGAAAGATAAGTACCTTTCTGCTAAATAAGCATACAGTCTTGTGGTATCATATCCTTTTAAAACTTCAAAACCAAAAATCTTTTCACACTCAAATAGCCAGTCAAACAAATTTTCAAACCATTTATTCATTATATAGCTTTTGGAAATAAACATGATGTGAGGATTATAAGAATAATTATCATTTATAAATTCTTTAAAATCACTTCTGTCTTGGGTATTTAAAACATCAATTGCTTTATCAAAATTTCCATACCCATGATGCATATCAAAATGAAATTTGATTGATTGTTTTTTTTCAGAAAAAAAAGGTAGAGGGTTTTTAATAAGTGATTTAAAACTTCTTTTAATCATTTTAATTTTTTTAATTTTATTTACACTAATTGGATCACATATTATCGCTTCTTTGTTTTCCCATTCTTTTTTAGGAGTTTCTAAAATTCTTTCTTGTATAACTTTGCTTTGATCTGATGCTTGTTCATTTGTCTTTGCCCAAAATCTTCGTTTTTGACAAAAACCTATCCAATTTGGATTATTTAGATCTAATTTATTTTTCCAATACCAGTATTGAAAGGTAAGCTCAGAGTAATATTTTTCTTTTGAAAAAATGTTTATTCCATTGTCACACTTTAAATATCCATCGGGTGCTTTTTTTAGACCAACCCAACAAAGTTTGTAAGATGAGTTTTCTAAAAATTTTATGCGTTTGTTTGTAATACAGAATAATTCTAGCTTAATATTATCTTTTTTCATTTAATTTAACAATATTTATACTAAACTTGAAATTTAATAAATAAATCACTTAAAAATTTATTTTAAGAAACAATCCACTTTTTAAGTTTATCTCTATTATCTAGAATATAGGTTGGAAATTTATAATCCAAGCTTATAGGTTTATAATTTTCTCCTCTGCCTATGATATCTAGACCATTTTCAACTCTATTAGTTATCTCTTTCAAATTAAGAAATTTTTCCTCAATTTTTTCTTTAAATGCGTATGGATCATTAGTTTCACATAAGTTTTTATATTTATATAAAAGTTTTTCAGGACTCTTTAGATTACAAAAATGCCAGCCTCCGTCTTCTATTATATTGTTAAGTCTGTATTTATCTAATCTCCAAAATGGCCTTTTTTTGAATTTTAAACTTCTCAACCATTGTGGAGATTTTAAATGTTTCTTTACACATATCCTGCTACCAAACCAAAAAGGATTTATTTGACTTTGTAAATTTATTTTGTAATAAAAATGCATTTGTTTGAAAACTGCAAATTTCATATTCTTATTAAATTCTTTTATTTTATTAGGATTTGGGATTTCGTCTAAATCAGAAACAATTATCAAATCATCGTTTTTTGCATTTTCCAAACCTTTTGAAATACAATTCCTTTGGTGGTTTTCCCTCAAATATGGATTATCACCATCTGGCATGTCTGTGATTTTTATATAAATAATCTTTTCTTTAAACTTCTGAAATTTTGTAATGTCGAAATTGTAATTTTTATTGTTGTTCTGCCAAGTTTTATTACCTTCCACAATTACAAAATAATCAACTAATTCATTCAAAATATTTAGTCTTAAATCAAGTAGAAGATCCTCATCTAAATATGAAAAACAATCATAAATTCTCATTTTATTTTTCTTTACTAATCCTTAGCACGCCAATAAAAGCCTCTTGCGGTATTTCAACTTTTCCAAATTGTTTAGATCTTGCTTTGCCTTTCTTTTGCTTCTCTAATAATTTTCTTTTTCGATCTGTAGCACCTCCGCCATGAATTTTAGTCAAAACATCCTTTTTAAAACCTTTAATTGTTTCACGAGCAATTATCTTTCCGCCTATGGCAGCTTGAATCGGTATCATAAAATTATGTCTAGGGATCAAATCCTTCAGTTTCTCACAAACCTCTCTTCCTGTTCTCTGAGCAAAATCTTTGTGTATCATCATTGCAAGTGCGTCAACGGGCTCACTATTAACTAATATTCCCAGCTTTACTAGATCTCCCTCTCTGTGCTCAATTATTTCGTAATCAAAGCTCGCATATCCACTCGTCATTGATTTTATTCTATCATTAAAATCAAATACTACTTCATTTAAAGGAAGCTCATAACTTAAGACCGCTCTTTTACCAGAATAACTAAGATCGACCTGAATACCTCTTTTGTCCTGGCACAACTTGATAATTGATCCCAGATATTCATCTGGAGTGATAATGATAGCTTTAATCCACGGTTCTTCAATAAATTTAATAAAAGTTGGATCAGGTAGACTAGAAGGATTTTGTAAATCGATTGTATCGCCATTATTTAAATTTAATTTATATACTACTCCAGGAGTTGTTGTGAGCAAATTGACATCAAATTCTCTTTCTAATCTCTCAGTAATTATTTCAAGATGAAGCAAACCCAAAAATCCACATCTAAAACCTAGCCCAAGAGCTGATGATGACTCAGCTTCGAACGAAAAGCTTGCATCATTTAATTGTAATTTTCCAAGTCCATCTTTTAATTTTTGATACTCTGAGCTATCAACTGGAAATAACCCACAAAAAACTACTGGTTTGCTCGGCTTAAATCCTGGTAATGCTTCAACATTAGGTTTTGATGCATCACAAATTGTGTCACCAACTTTTGTTTCTGATAGTACTTTTATGCCTGTAATGATGAAACCTATTTCACCAGTTTTTAACTCATCTATGTCTTTTGGTTTAGGCGTAAATACACCAACTTTTTCAACGATATAATCTTGGTTAGTAGATAACATTTTAATTTTCATGTTTTTTTTAATTTTACCATTTATTACTCTCACCAGTATTACTACCCCCAGATAAGTGTCGTACCAACTATCAACTAATAGACATTTTAAATTCTCATTTTCATTACCTTTCGGTCCTGGTAACTGGTTAATTATTTGTTCTAAAATTTCCCCAATACCCTCACCTGTTTTTCCTGAACATGGAACCGCATTTTCAGTGTCAATTCCAATTACATCTTCAATTTGTTTTTTTGTTTTCTCTAAGTCTGATGCAGGCAAATCTATTTTATTAAGTACAGGTATTATTTCATGATTTATGTCTAGTGCTTGATAAACATTAGCTAAGGTCTGGGCTTCAACACCTTGTGTGCTATCAACTATTAATATTGATCCTTCACATGCGTATAATGATCTACTTACTTCGTAACTAAAATCTACATGTCCAGGAGTATCAATTATATTCAAAACATAATTTT
>MDTG01055753.1_pt1 | contig 12687 bp, 16 predicted proteins | sample 811421 | NCBI WGS metagenome assembly MDTG01 (sample SAMN05326645, study PRJNA326480) | marine metagenome | isolation source: seawater | place: Pacific Ocean: South East | collected 2011 | reverse complement strand
TCACACTAATCACTCTAAACATACTAAACATACTAAACATACTAAACATACTAAACATACTAATCACTCTAATCACTCTAATCACTCTAATCATACTAATACATTATAGAATTCATGTCAAGTTGGAAACGTAAAAAAAACTATAGTGGTAAAAATAAAAACTATAGTGTAATCAACAAACTACGCAAAGATCACAAATCAAATGAAGATTTCGAGATAATGCTAAACAGCTTGACACTAGAAGAAGTCATCGCTTTGAAGCTAGAATTGTCTTCTAGGTGTGTGTCTTCACGTATGTATGGGCTCCCTATTTGGAGCGCTATTCCGGACATAGTGAAAGAGGCAGTTGTGAAATATGCAGTTTCAGCCACGAGGACACAGACCGAAGCTATGCGCCTCTTGGGTCTCAAAGAGTCATCATTTCACGAATTTAAGAAAAAATATAATATTGATGATTACTTTTTAAACAAAGAGCAACTAAGTATTGACAAAGAACGAGAGTAGTGGTATAATTAATTTAATAAAACTTTTTTCAAATGGCAGGGAGAGTACGAATATAAGGACAGGGTTCATTGTCTCTAACGAACCTGGGGATTGAGGAGGATTTTTTTTTGTTTTAGATAATAATGTCGCCTTCGAACAGATTCAATTCCCCAAAACGACGAGAGGCTAGGAAGTCGGATATCCAAGTAAGCCGATATTTTTCCTGCCATTTTTTTCTTAACTAAAGGTAGCACCTAGTATGACAACAGAAGAAGTAATAAATTTAGCTTTTGCTGACTTTGAACCACAATTAAACCCTAACGCTACTATCGAAGATATTAAGTTTGGGTCTGACGACGGAGGTAAGACTTTAGATTTTTTTGTCGATGGCGATATGGCTGCCAAAACACTCCGAGAATTAGTCCCTAATACTTATAACGGATATAGGACAGTTATTGTTTATTCTTACGTCCCAGACTATGAACTCAATGATGAGGATCTTCTGTGAAAAGATTAATAATTTCAGATACTCATATCGGCTCCATGTTCTATAGAAAAGATGAGCTTCTGGAGTTATTAAAAACAAAAGAATATGACCAATTAATTTTAAACGGGGATATAATAGAATTCTTGAGAGGACCCGTTTTTACTCCGATGGCTCTGGAGATATTAAATGCTATTGATTATGACAAAGAAATAATATATGTAATCGGAAATCATGATATGGCACTGGCTGACCTCATTGGTGAGCAGATTTATAACGTTAAATTTGTAAAAGAATTTTGTTTTTGCGAAGGCGGAAGAGAATTTAGAGTCGAGCACGGAGACAGATTTGAGACAGGAATTGTCCACCGAAGACAAACAATGAGGTTTATATCTCTACTTCAAGATCTCCTTGAGAGGTATTTCAGTATCGATATCACATCTCTTGTGACAAATTTTAAAATTAAAAAAAGAAAATTAAAAAAACTATGGGATATCATCGATATGAACGATGATGTAGATGTTCTCATCATAGGTCATTTACATATCCCCGAGGTGGTAATTTGGATCGACGAAGATGAACACATCAAAACATATGTTAATAGTGGTGACTGGGTCCAGCACGCTACTTATGTAGAAATTGATGACGGCGTCGTCCGATTGAGAAATTTTTTAAAAAAATCTTGACAAAATAACCTCTATAAGATATAATAATAGAATGAAGCCATTTAGGACCTATAGCTCAGTTGGTCAGAGCACCCGGCTCATAACCGGATTGTCCCAGGTTCAAGTCCTGGTGGGTCCACCACTAAAATGGGATGTAGCACAACTGGCAGTGCGTCTGACTGTTAATCAGAAGGTTGTAGGTTCGAATCCTGCCGTCCCAGTATTTCACGCTTCCGTAGCTCAATTGGATAGAGCAACAGCCTTCTAAGCTGTAGGTTACACGTTCGAGTCGTGTCGGAAGTGCCATTTGTAAAACAAACTCAGAAGGAAAAACATAAAATGAAAAAAGATATTTATTGGGCAGCACAACAGAAACCTGCAGAAATTTGTGGATCTGAATTAGCCGCTGCAGACGACAATAATACAGTACAAGTAAAGAATAATAAAATTTATTTTTATACTGAAGTCTCCCGAGGAAAAAATCTCAAACTAAACCTAGCACTCAGTGAACTCGCAGATGAACTTCTGAATAGATCTCAAGTCTTGAATGCCCCTGTTCCTAATATAGAACTTTACATCAATTCTTACGGCGGCTCAGTTCACGCAGGATTTTCAAGTGTCGACTATATCTTGAACTCCAAAGTTCCAGTAACAACCACCATTGATGGTTGCGCAGCATCTGCTGCTACGATTATGAGCGTTTGTGGTACTCATCGAAAAATGAATAAGCATGCTTATATGTTGATCCACCAACTATCATCAGGGATGTGGGGCAAATATGCAGAAATGCAAGACAAGATGAATAATTGTGATCGATTCATGGAGATGATAATTGATATTTACAAAGAACACACTAAAATTCCGAAGAAAGAATTAAACAATATTTTAAAACATGATTTGTGGTGGGATGCAGAAACTTGCCTAAAATATGGCTTAATTGATGAAATTGTTTAATATCGTAAAGAAGTACATTTTTTTCGGACTTGGAGTTATCTTTGGGTCCATCGTAGGTACTTTTGTCACCTACACAGTAATGTGCGCTCTTTACGGTATGCCAAGCACTGCTAAAATTTTAGAATTACAGCAATGTCTGGAGGAGAAAATAAATGAAGAATAAAAAAAATACAGTAATGGTTAGCGGAGGGTTTGATCCCATCCACGTCGGTCATGTACGTATGATCCGTGCAGCCGCCCAATATGGTGATGTTATTGTGGTCGCCAACTCAGATAATTGGCTCTTTCGCAAAAAGGGATACAATTTTATGTCATTCAATGAGCGCAAGGAAATTTTAGTTGCAATCAAGGGTGTCATTGATGTGCTGCCTGTAGATGACGCTGACGGCACAGTTTGTTCCGCTCTAATCAAATATCAGCCTACCTACTTTGCAAATGGGGGTGATAGAAAAAAAGAAAACACCCCTGAGAAAATTGTATGCGAGGAGCTTGGTATCAAATTACTTTGGAATGTCGGAGGAGAAAAGATACAATCTTCTTCTGAATTAGTGGAGACTGCAAATGAAAAAAAAGAGGGCTCGTAAAATACTTTCACGTTCTTTGAGGTTGGCTTATTAGGGAGTAATTTCCGCTGCCGTTTTGTCACATTTCTTTTATTATGGTGTACTGCCTAAAGCAGAAAGTTGCGTAAATAAAGATTCTTCTTCATAGTTATTAGTATGAATTGGTTTCTATTTTGCGTAACAGAATTATATTTAGACGATGATGGCGAGTTAGTAAAGCCCGGCGAGCGGGGCGTTGGAAGATGCTCTATGCAGCCAGGAATTATGGAGGCTCCTCACGGCATTATGTATGTCGTTACTGCTGAATATGTTCAGGGTTTTTTGAACGAAAGAAAGAATTCTAAGTTAACAGCCCACAATGTACGCAGAGCAATAGAAGCTTATTATTTTGGAAAAGAAGAAAAAGAAATCGAATACGAATTTGTATTTGATTAAGAGGAGAGACATGAACAATATATTTTTAAAGCTTCAAGACATTTTAGCTGACTTCATTAGTAACCCGATTAAACATGGAATTACAGTTTCTTATTTTATTATAAGCGCTGGCGCCGCCATCTGGCTCGTTTTGTTCTCTTTGAGTTTTGTTATGAAGATTCTTGGTCTCTAAGATTTTAAAATAAAACCAAATAAAGGCGCCCTTTCGGGCGCCTTTGTTGTTTGTAAACTACTTACAAATAGATGTCAAAGAATATCTATATAATTGATACTAGTGTGTGCTTGACCGATTTTCGATGTATATATCATTACGGAGAAAGCGATGTCATAATACCAATGAAAGTGCTTGAAGAAATTGATAAGCACAAGAAGCGCCAAGATGCTGTTGGGAACAACGCAAGAAGCATTATCAGAGAATTCGACAATCTGCGTGAAAAAGGCGACTTAGTGCAGGGGGTATCCCTTGGAGATAACCTGGGTACGCTAAGAGTGGCAAGATTTTCGCCCGATAAGATGCCTCAAGATTTGAATGCATCTGATCCTGATCATGTTATTCTGACAATCGCACTAGAAGAGAAAGAAAATTCTGCTGATAAAGAAGTCGTTTTAGCCTCTCGTGATATCAATATGAGAGTCATATCAGATTCTTTAGGAATAAAATCACAAGATTATATCGAGAATAAATTAATAGAGGTCCAATCCGACTTATATGCTGGATTTGGAGTTTTTGAGGTTTTAGATGAAGATATAGATTCTTTTTATCAAGATGGGTATCTTAATGCCTCCACTTTAGCTCTTGACTCGGGCGACGTCTTGCCTAATGAGTCAATAATGCTTCGATCTATGACAGACGAAAAAAAGACAGCCTTGTGTCGTTATCGCAAAGGTCAATTTTTGAAACTTCGAGACATCAACAAATCCGGAGTGTGGGGTGTGCGCCCACGGAACAAAGAGCAGCTTCTTGCTATGGATATGCTACTTGATCCTAAAATTAATTTAATAACTTTGGTTGGCAAAGCCGGATCCGGAAAGACTCTAATGGCAATTGCGTCGGGTATTTCACAAACCATCTCTGACCCTTTTAATAAAGAGGAGCCACTGTATCGAAAAATTGTCATCTCCAGACCGATACAACCTTTGGGTAAGGACATAGGATACCTCCCAGGCACGATGGAGGAGAAAATGAGCCCTTGGCTTATGCCTATACAAGACAATCTCCAGTTTATCCTTGGTAATGATAAAGCCACTCTAGAAGAATATATGGAGAAAGGCATCATAGAAGTTGAAGCTTTGACTTATATAAGGGGTAGATCGATTGCAAATGCTTACATTATCATCGATGAAGCCCAGAATCTGTCTCTTCATGAAATAAAGACGATCCTCACTCGTGTAGGGGAGAACACTAAGATTGTCTTGACGGGAGATATTGAGCAAATAGACAATATTTATTTGGATGAAACATCCACGGGTCTTGTTCATATCGTAGAAAACTTTAAATCCTATGGGCTCTCAGGACACATGACACTGAAAAAAGGCGAGCGTTCTGCCTTGGCAACATTAGCGGCAGAAATTTTATAATTTTTTCCTTGACAAACGAAATTACATAGGTTATAATAGGTATAACGATCAATAGGAGTCGTTTATCTTATGAATGAAGAACTAAAAAATGGTATACTAAGTGAAGTTGTGGTTGCAGACGGCGACCTAAAAGAAACACTCGTGGAGTACGTAGGAACAAAGCTATCTCCAGTAAATGATGAAGTTACTATCGAGATGGTCATCGATGTGCTCGCTTCGGAATTCCCAGAGCTTGTCTTAGCAATCGCTGAGGAGAATTTCTTGAGGGGGTACTCTACTGGCTTGACGGACTCTGAGCACGGCTTCGACTGTGTAAAGTCTCAATAAATGTATAATTTAACTTATTTAAGGGAGTCACTCAGCCGAGTCAAAGGCGAAAGAAAAGAATATAATATGGGCGATTCAATCGAGATTTATATAAAAGATCGTATAGATAGTGATAATATAGACGTAGAAAATGTAATGTTAAAGATCTCAACTTCTGTGCCATCGCACCTATTGTCAGAGGTCGATACTATTTATATAGGCTTATTCTCTGAATTTGAGGAAATGGAAACAAACGCCATGTATAAAGACGGGGCAATCTATGTTACGAATGAACAGTCCAGCGAGCAGGATTTGATTGATGACATAGTCCATGAAATCGCCCACTCTTTGGAATCTCCGTATGGCGACATTCTTTATGCCGATGGCGAACTTGAAAGGGAATTCCTACAAAAAAGAAAAAGACTTTATGAGATATTAAAAGAGGAAGGTGCCCAGCCAGATCCATCTTTATTTCTTAACCCTGACTACACAAAAGAACTTGACCTTTACTTGTATGAAGAAGTTGGCTATGACCGCTTGAATTTAATTTTTGCTACTTATAGTCTTTTTACTTCTGCATACTCAGCAACAGCCTTAAGAGAGTATTTCGCTAACGGCTTTGAATATTATTTTCTAGATGACAGGACCTATCTTCAAGAAATCTGTCCTATTTTATTTAGAAAAATAGAGGAAATAAACGAAAATGACATACGTTAAAGACATTCACATCACTGGTAGTGAAATACGAATCACGATCGATCTTAAAGCATATTGCAATAGAAATTACAGAAAAATAGTGGTAATAGATACAGACAAAGTGGAAAAAATACTAAAAGATAATAATATCCAATTTGGGAAATGTACACAGAGCGCAACTATTGATAACACACGACCCCAGCATTGCCATGGCACTTGGGTTTTCGAGAAGCCTATTGCCAATCATCACCAAAAGAAAAACAACTCCAAAAGAAAAAGATCCCAGAAAAAACTTGACAAATCTGAAAAAAATGTTACATTAATAGAACAAAACCAAGAGTAAGGTTAAGTACATGACTGTATCACATATATCTTTTTCGGCATTAAAGAACTGGGTTTTTTGCCCCTTTTATCATAAAATCACATACATTGATCGCATAAAGGGATTTTTGGGCAACGAATATACTGCTTTTGGTACAGCCATACATACTATTTGTGAAAAGAAATTACTAAAAGAGAGCATGGAAGACCCTATTATCGAATTCAATTCTCAATTTGTAAATGAACTCTCAAAGCTCCCTGAAACAGTTGAATTAAATACTAGACTTATCACTGACATGGGCGAGCAAGCACGGTCGCTTATCCCTGCTATCGAGCCTTCTTTTCACGGTGCGTTCTCTGGTTGCGAAATTATTTCCACAGAGGAATCTCTGATGGAAGAAATTGATGATACTGGGGTTTTATTTAAAGGATATATAGATGCTGTGGTAAAGACGCCAGACGGGAAGTATCATATTATTGACTGGAAATCATGTTCTTGGGGCTGGGATGCTAGAAAAAGATCTGACCCTATGGTGACCTACCAATTGACTCTGTATAAGATATTCTTTGCCCAGAAGCACAATATAGAATTGGATAATATTGAAACTCACTTTGCGTTGCTCAAAAGAACAGCGAAGAAAGATAACGTGGAGATTTTTAGGGTCACTAGTGGTAATAAGAAGATGCAAAACGCCAAGAGCGTCCTGTTAAAAGCTATTTTTAATATTAAAAAACAAAATTTTATAAAAGACCGTCGTTCGTGTGCGAAATGTGATTTTCGCAAAACAGAACACTGTCCATAGAGGTAGAAAATGTCAAAAGAAAAAAAGAAAATATTAGTCATTAGTGACCACCCTCTTGCTCCATCTGGGGTTGGCACTCAAACAAAATATGTGATTGAGGCTCTTCTCAACACAGGTCGATATCAAGTTTTTTGTCTGGGGGGAGCAATGAAGCACAAAGATTATCGTGCGCAGGTGGTAGATCCTTTCGGCGAAGACTTTATTATTCAACCCATTGATGGATATGGTTCCCCGGACATAGTCCGAGCAGCCATTCACCAGCACAAGCCAGATCTTCTGTGGTTTATGACAGATCCTCGTTTTTACGGCTGGTTATGGTCAATCGAAAACGAAGTTCGAAAAAATATTCCCATGGTGTATTATCATGTGTGGGACAACTACCCATATCCTCTTTATAACAAACAATCATACGAGTCAACTGACGTCATCGCTTCTATTTCAAAAGTGACGCACGATATCGTCTCCACAGTGGCTCCGGACGTAGAAAACCACTATGTCCCTCATGCTGTAAACACAGATATCTTTACTCCTCTCACAAATAATCAAATCATTAGTCTTAGAAAACAAAATAATATAGACGATAAGTTTGTATTCTTTTGGAATAATAGAAATGCGCGCCGAAAGATGTCGGGCTCCTTGATGTATTGGTTCAACGAATTTGCAGAAGAAGTAGGTCCAGAGAACGTTTGTTTAATTATGCACACTGACCCTAAAGACCCAAATGGGCAAGATTTGGCAGCCATTATTAATAATCTAGGTATGACTGACGGTAGAGTTCTTTTGTCTACTGCTAAAATCCAGCCTCAAGATTTAGCAGCTTACTATAATATGGCTGACTGCACTTTGAATATTTCTGACGCTGAGGGATTCGGTCTAGCTACTTTAGAATCGCTGGCATGCGCAACTCCCATAATCGTCAATATGACAGGCGGACTGCAAGAGCAAGTTACCGATGGAAAAGAGTGGTTCGGGATAGGTATAGAACCTTCCTCTAAAGCTATTATAGGATCCCAACATGTCCCTTATATATATGAAGATCGAGTTAGCAAGGAATCTGTGATCTCAGCTATGAAAAATATATACCACAAGACACCTGGGGAACGTAAGCTTCTCGGGTTAAAGGGTCGAAATCACATTGTTAAGAATTACAATTTCACAAAGTTTAAAGATCAGTGGATAAACCTCATTGATAAAGTTATAGAAGAAAGGGGCTCGTGGGACACTCGAAAAAAGTATACACCATGGCAAATTAAGGAGATAAAATGAAACAGAAAATAATTGTAAAAGGACCCGTATTATCGCAAAGTGGTTATGGGGAGCAAGCGCGCTTTGCACTCCGAGCCCTTAAAAGTCGTGAAGACCTCTTCGACATACATATTTCTCCCATTCAGTGGGGTAAGACTGGCTGGATTAGTCTCGATAATGAAGAGAGGGCGTGGATTGATAGCTGTATTATAAAAAAGAACTTACACGAAGCCTCTGGGGGCAGTTATGATGTTTCTTTACAAGTAACCATTCCTAATGAGTTTGAGCCCCTTGCACCCATCAATATAGGCTATACAGCGGGTATTGAAACAGACAGAGTCTCTCCATCTTGGGTTCAATACGCCAATCAGATGAATCGAATTATTGTTGTATCAAACCATTCAAAGAAGGGTTTCGTCGACGCGGTCATTGAATCTGGTAACAATACTATTACTTGCACTACTCCAGTTGACGTTGTGAACTATCCGGTAAGATTACATAAGAAGTCTCCGATAAAATTAAATTTAGAGTACGATTTTAATTATTTAGCAGTCTGTCAATGGGGTCCCCGTAAGAATTTGGAGAACCTAATTCGATGGTTTGTTGAGGAGAATATTGATACTGAGGTCGGCTTAGTCATCAAAACCAATACACAAAGCAATTGTCAGTATGACAGGAAAGTCACAACTGATCGTCTGGAATCCATTTTATCCTCTTATGAGTGTCGAAAGTGTAAAGTATATCTTTTGCATGGGGATCTTTCCGAGGGAGAGATGACCGCGCTTTACACCAATCCTAAAATAAAATGCCTTGTCAGCACTACTCATGGAGAAGGTTTCGGACTTCCTTTGTTCGAAGCAGCATACAACGGATTACCGGTCATTGCTCCGGGTTGGTCAGGTCAAACGGATTTCTTATATATTCCGGATCCCAAGAGACCCAACAAGAAGAAGCCAATGTTTGCTTCTCTTAATTATGAAATCGCCCCAGTCTTACCTAATGCTGTGTGGCCAGGAGTTATCGAAGAGGGATCAGAGTGGGCTTATGTCGAAGAAGCGAATTTCAAACAGAGAATCTCAGAAGTTCGCGAATCATATAGCGTATTTAAGCGCCGCGCAAATAAATTAAAGAAGTATTTGGTGGAAAATTTCAATGAAGAAGTCATATATGAAGCCTTCATCAATTCTCTTGGGATAGAGGATCCTTTAGCTTCTCGCATTGAATCTTTGAACGACAAAAAGAGAGAAGTCCAGGAAATCCCGAACGTCAAACAACGCGCTAAAATATTAGCAGAGACAATCAGAACAGATGTTAAATCTCAGACTGAAAGGCTCCAATTACTCAAAGACGCTTTCAAGGGGGAGACCTGCTATATTCTATCCTGCGGTCCTACCTTGACTGACCACGACCAGGATAAGGTAAGGGAAATATTGAGCAATAATTTAGTGATATCTGTGAAGCAAGCTTTTGATCTTTATGGCGAATATACAGATTTCCATGCTTACAACTGCGCCAATTACAAAAACTATGATTATTCGATACACAAACCTATCGCCGTCGAGGCATCCACATCGCCACGTCCACTTGGCAAGTGTGATATTAAATTTTTTATTCGAGAGAGGGATTTTAATAAATCTGTCTCGGTGACTCATAACTTTAATGATTGGACATACGATTCCCAGTCGCTTCTACGACCATACGGACCAGGGATTATGTACGAATCTGTCTTTTATCTGGCACAGCACCTAGGTGTGTCCGAGATTATAACTATAGGATGGGACAATAAGCTTCTGCCCTCCTCGGCTGATAAGCAACATTTTTACGATAAAGAAGGGTCTAGTTATAAAAAAGAAGATTTCATTCATTCCAATGAGGTTGCTCAAAATCCAGCAGCAGTAGAAACTTTAAATCATGAATGGGAAGTAACCACTGCAGCCATTGAGCCCTTTTCACAATGGCTGAAGTCCCAAGGTACCACTTTAAAAATCATTTCGGATATAAATCCAGCCCCAGCCAGCATAGAAAAAGTCGAGGTATAAAAGTTGAAATATTTAATCACAGGAGGTACCGGATCTCTCGGTCGCGCCCTCATCCATACTATTCTAGAAAACCCTGAAAATACGGTTATAGTATATAGCCGAGATGAAGGAAAACAGGCTCAATATTTCAGAAATAGAAAGAGAGTTATTTGTGTAATCGGTGACGTCAGAGATTTGCCGAAGCTGGAGACCACTTTCGCAATTCACAGACCGGATTATGTTATTCACGCTGCAGCCCTGAAGCGAGTTGACGACATGGAGTTTTATCCTGGAGAATGCATAAAAACAAATGTTACTGGCAGCGAGAACGTAGCTATTGCTGCGCTCAAGAACAAAGTAAAAAAATGTATCTTGATATCTACAGATAAGGCTTGTCAACCTGTGAATGTCTATGGTTCTTCTAAATTTTTGGCTGAACGTATTTTCACAAATCTTGATTACAACTCTGTGGATACAATCTTTTCTTCTGTCCGGTACGGAAACGTCATTGCGTCCCGAGGCTCTTTCATTCCCTTATGGATGTCACAGGTAAACTCTGGTAAGGATATCACAGTGACTTCTCTATCTTGTAGTCGCTTTCTTTTCACACTGCAGGACGCTGTCCAGACTGTCCTTAGTTCGCTGGAGCACGCCAAGGGCGGAGAAGTTTTCATCCCAAAAATTAAATCTTATGAGATGGATACTATAATTCAAGCCGTCGGTGAACTAACAGGAAACACAGAAGTTCGAGCTTCGATTATCGGTCTGCGCCCAGGCGAGAAGCTACATGAGGACATGCTGGCAAAAACAGAACTCCCATTTACCCGAGAAGTTTCTGAGAGCTTGCTCGTCGTATTACCACAATATACGAATAGAGAGCATCCTCACTATGCCAGATACACAGGTGTGGAATTCAATTCCGCATTACACCTCAGCGAAGATCCTGTCGAACTTGCTCAACTTATCTCGCGAGGCTTGAGTGACGCTTATCCTGCTACAAGATGAAGCTTTTCGATACCAAGATTAATCCACTAGATTGTGCTGTTATATCCGAAGTCATTGCCAGAGGTGATCTCGGATTTGGCAGGAATGTTATAGAATTCGAAACAGAGTTTGGTTCGTTTTCGAAAAAAAGGCACAATATTGCCACTAATAGTGCTTCTGCTTCTGCTTTTATGATCTTTTCTTATCTTAAGCAAATCTATGGGGAGTGTGATGTATATACTACATCTCTGGGGTTCACTTCTCCTGCTTGGGCAGCAAAACATTTTGGTCATAATTTAATTTTTGTCGACGTCAATGACGAATTACAGTTTAGCATAGAAAATTATAAAGAACAAAAGGAGGCTCAACAAGCCCAGTTACAAGATATCTTTTGGGAACCTAGACCTTGTGTTATCATGCCGGTCTTATATGGCGGCGTTAGCAACATTGAAGGTTTTGACTCTTTTTACGAAGAGAAATGTCATAACGAAATCATTGTGGTTGACTCTGCTCACTGCGTAACTCCAACGATAAAATCTGATTTTATTTTTTTCTCTTTTCATCCCTATAAACCAATCTGCACTTCTGACGGTGGAATGATCTCTACAAACGATTCCCAGGCGAATGAGTACTTCAGGTCCTACAGAAATTTTGGTCGTAAACAAGTCGGCGCCGCTTATGATATAACCCAGGAAGGATTTAAGTTCTATATGAATAATTTAAACGCCACGATTGGACTTACTCAAATCAATAGGTACAAAGAGAACTTAGAAATAAGAAAAGAAAACTTTGCGATTTTAAATGAAAGATATGAGCTTCTACCTCATGATACAGAATCTTCATATTATTTCGCTACGTCCTTGACATCTAAAGCAAATTCTGTTATAATAAAGAATAAATTATCTAGACACTATCCGATGCTTCACTTTACTGAGTATTATAACAATAATCAAGTCTTGGAGAATCTGGAGAGTTTACACGGCAAGATCCTAAACTTGCCGCTGCATACAAAAATAGACTTTTAATAGAGGGCAAAATGAGCAAAGATTTACAAGAAATACTAAAAGACATTGTATTAGATAATCCAAATAGAGTGGACCGTTACGACGCTGATTATATCACTGATATTCATCATATTCTTCGAGAAAGGTT
>MDTG01045106.1_pt1 | contig 12688 bp, 9 predicted proteins | sample 811421 | NCBI WGS metagenome assembly MDTG01 (sample SAMN05326645, study PRJNA326480) | marine metagenome | isolation source: seawater | place: Pacific Ocean: South East | collected 2011 | reverse complement strand
GACGCCCATCGTGCCTTGAATTGCGTGTTGATCACGTCGACACTCTTTTGGGACTGGGTCCGAGATTCAGGGGTGGACCATGAGGAGGTGGCCATGAGGGGTGTCAATCGACGAGATTTTATCAAGACAGGAACCGCTGGATTGGCGGTGGCAACGGTTGCCAGCGTAGCGCCGCCAACAAGCGCCTCCCAAACAACGGGTTATCCGGCCATCGATGTGGCGGCGCTCGACACGTTGGAGCGGGGGGCAGAGGTTGCGTTTGAATACCCGGATGCCAGCGCGCCGTCTGTCTTATTGCGGCTGAGGGAGGCAGTGCCTGGCGGGGTCGGTCCAGGAAAAGATATTGTTGCCTATTCGTTGTTGTGCACGCACAAGGGCTGCTCAGTAAATTTTCTGTCGGAACGACAAATGCTTGTTTGTCCCTGTCACTGGAGCAGCTTTGACCCAGCCAAGAAAGGGCGTCTTATAATCGGGCAGGCAAGCCAATCTCTACCCATGGTAGAGCTTGAGGTCAGGGGCGGAATGGTTCGCGCGGTGGGGATGGACGGCCTGATTTATGGGCGTCACACCAATATTCTCTAGGGTTTGGGCATGAGCAACGCACCCTTACCACCGCCCAACGCCCAGATCGTTGAAACCGTATGTCAGTTCTGCATCGTTGGGTGTGGGTACCGAGTTTACAAGTGGCCGGTTGGGAAGGACGGTGGCCCCGGACCGGATCAAAACGCCATAGGCGTGGACCTTCGTGAGCAGCAGGGGCCGGATGGCGATTGGATTTCGCCCAATATGCATGCGGTGGTGAAGGACAAGGCGGGTGCATTCAACGTCGCGATCGTTCCGGACAAATCCTGTTCCGTTAACAGTGGGCTAGCCTCGGTGCGCGGTGGCGGTCTGGCACAGACCCTCTATTCCCCAGATCGAAGTACCAAGGCACGCCTCGGTATGCCGCAACTTCGCGAAGGTGGTGGTTTTGCCGATGCCGAATGGGACGAGACGGTGGATTTAGGCGCGCGAGTTATCAAGGCCGTGATCGACCGATGGGGTCCCGATGCGGTCGGCATGAAGTTTTTTGACCACGGCGGCGGTGGTGGCGGGTTCGAGAACAATTGGGCTGTTGGGCGTTTCTTTTTTGAAGGCGTTGGGACCCGTACCGCGTCCATTCACAACCGGCCCGCCTACAATAGCGAAGTGCATGCTGCAGGTGATGCCGGATTGGCGCCATTGACCAACGCGTATATAGATGCCCAGCTTGCCGACACAATCCTGGTCGTTGGCGCCAACCCGTACGAGACGCAAACCAACTATTTCCTAAACCATATGATTCCCAATCTGAATGGGGAATCGCTTGATTTGAAGCGGTCGACCTTCCCCGGCGAGGCAGCTGCCCCGGGCCGCATAATTATTATGGACCCACGTCGGACTATTTCGGTGGCGACCGCTGAAGCGGCGGCGGGCAAGGAAAACGTTCTACATTTGCAAATCGAGCCCGGCACCGATATTGCGGTTATGAACGCGATCGCGCGCACCGTTCTTGAACGCCGTTGGCACGATGTGGCTTTCATCAGAGAACGGGCAGAATGGCAGACCTTTGAAGCCTATCAGCGTTCGTCCTTGGGCTCCGATCGCGATGCGGCGACGGTGGTCGCTGAAGCTGCTGCATCGGCAGACATTTTGGAGGCGGACATTCACAAAGCGGCAGAGTGGATCGCCAAGCCGAAGTCTGGCGGCGTCCGTCGCCGGACCCTTTTTCATTACGAGAAGGGTCTGATCTGGGGCGTCAAAAATTATGAGAACATCGCGTCCATCGTTGATCTGGGACTACTGACTGGGAATGTGGGCAAACCGGGAACTGGGATCAGCCGGCTTGGTGGGCACCAGGAAGCCTACGTCCGTCCTCCGTATCCTGGTGGCCGGCCGGCCCTGAATGTGGACGAGGCCGTGCGGCGCGGTGAAGCAAAGGTTTTCTGGGTTGGCGGTTGCAATCCCGTCTTGACCACGTTGCGTGCCGAAGCCCTCGAAGCCAATTTAATTGAGCGCGGCGCTCCGGTCTCGAAGGCGATCGCAGAGACCGTCGGACAACCTATCGGTGAGCGAGTGGTGGCGATTGTAGAGGCCTTGAAGGCGGGCGGCATGTTCATCCTCGCCCAAGACCTCTATATGACTGCGACGGCGCGTCATGCCCATATGGTGTTACCGGCGGCACAATGGGGAGAGATGAACCTCACGTCAATCAATGGTGAACGGCGGTTGCGCTTGTATCCTAGGTTCATGGATCCGCCGGGCGAAGCGGCGCCGGACTGGGCCATCTTGGGCAAGTTTGCTCGTCGTCTCAACCAACTTTATCAGGACGACAATAATCCATTGATGGCGAACAAGTTCCTTGACTTCGATTGGCGCGGCGATGAGGACGTATTCATCGATGCGCGTTACAGCTACAAGGGCGATGGCAACGACCCAATGGAGGGTTATGCAGGCATCACTTATGGCCTGCTCCGCGATCTTGGGAACAATGGTATTCAGACACCGGTCCGCCTGGTCAACCGAGTGCCGGTGGGAACTGTCCGGCTATTTGAAGATGGCCGGTTTGGGACGCCGTCAGGTAAGGCTCGCTTTATACCGGCGCCTCGGCCTTGGCCCGGATATGCTGCCGCGGTTGAGCGCCAGCGGAAGACTTACCGGTTCTGGATCAACAACGGCCGGGTTAACCATATTTGGCAGACCAGCTACCATCACCGGCATATCGATTTTTATCGCGAGCGTTATCCCGTACCCATGCTGGAGATGCATCCCGATGATGCGGAGGAGTTGGGCATCGCGCCCGGTGATGTCCTGCAGGTGTCAAACGACATGGGCTCGGTCGAAGCCATGGCTTATCCCACAAACTCGGTCAAACGCAACCATGCGTTTATGCTTTTCGGACAACCCCGGGGGGCGGCCGGCGATCTGGTCACCGATCACGTCGACCCGAAGACCACTATACCCTACTACAAAGGGGCATGGGCGGACATTCGCCGCAAGGGAGCCAAGCCCGCGGAATTTGAACTGGCTTCGTTTTTGCCAAGGAATGTTGTCGAATGATCAGGCGTCGGTCCGTACTGATGGCCTTTGGCTTGCTAGTCACGATCAGCCTGGCTTCGCCAGCCAGTGCGCAAAAAAAACTGGCGCCCGGTGCGGATCTTCGGGGTGCGGATCTTCAGGGTGCAGATCTATCCGGTGCCCAGTTAGCAGGCGCAAACCTGACTGGCGCGAACCTCTCTGGCGCGAACCTCAATGGGTCTGATCTTCGCGAGGCCTATCTCCGCGATGTTAACGCCGTTGGGGCTGATTTCACCGATGCGAAAATGGGGAATGCTGATCTGACTCGTGCTGATCTGACAGAAGCGGTCTTTCGGAATGCGGATCTGACATTGGCTACCTTGGATGTAGCGCGGGTAGCAAAAGCCTATTTCGCGAATGCCCTGATGGCCGGTGTCCATATGACGAAGGCACGCGGTACAGGGGCGAACTTTCACAGGGCGGTTCTGTCGGCCGCGAACTTGAGCCAGTCCGTGTTCGTAGAAGCGAACTTTGCTGAGGCCAACTTGGGTGGTCGTGGACAGGGCCACCCAGGCCCCAACGGGGCGATCCTTCGCGGTACGGACTTCAGCGGCGCTGATCTTTCTAAGACCAATCTGGTGAATGCCAAGCTGAACCAAGCCATCCTAAGGAATACGGACCTTCGCGGTGCCAAAATGGGCTTTGCGGATTTAAGCTGGAGCCGCGCTGATGGTGCCAACTTCGCCGATGCGGATATGGGATGGGTTCGTGCCTACGCCGCGGGTATGAAGGGGGCCGGGTTTCGCGGCGCCAATGTGCCGTTAGCCCAGTTTTCAGGCGCCGATTTGAGCGGCGCGGATTTTTCGAAAGCCCATTTCCAACGAACGGATTTCACCCAATCAAACCTGGATGGGGCGGTCTTTGACGATATCGATTTGGAAGAGGTGTATCTCCGAGCGGCGCGCAATGTGCCGGCTAAATTGATGGGAAGGAAAGGCAAATGAGCGAAGTGACAGAAAACCCCATCGAGGAGACTCCTTCGTCCGAAGATAATAGTGGCCCGCCCCAAAACAGCTTGTTGTCGGCTATGGCTGGCGAATACTTCGGGACTTTCGTGCTCGTATTCTTTGGCGTGGGATCAGTCAACGCGGCTGTAGCCACCGGCGCGCAAGCCGGGTTGTGGCAAGTGGCGGTGGTTTGGGCGGTTGGTGTTAGCCTTGGTATTTACACGGCTGCATCTCTGTCCGGCGCGCATATTAACCCCGCGATCACGGTCGTCGCTGCCGTCTACGACAAGTTTCCTTTACGCCGGGTCATCCCCTATTGGGTGGCCCAGGTTGCTGGCGCGGCGACGGCTTCGATCGTGTTGTACGGAATGTTCTCCGAAGCGATTATTGAGTTTGAGCGTTTACACGGCCTATTGCGCGGTGGCCCGGGTAGCGAACTGAGCGCTATGATGTTTGGTGAATACTTCCCCAATCCGGCTGTGTTCGGCTCTGCGGAGGATGCGTGGCGAATCATCACACCGCGGTCCGCCTTTATTGCGGAGATGGTGGGCACAGCCATGCTGGCCTTCCTGGTCGCCACGGTGACGCACGACCGCAACACCTCGAAGCCACCCTCCGCCATGGGCGCGGTGATAATCGGGTTGGGCGTAGCTGCCATTATTTCCGTAGTGGCGCCACTCACCCAGGCGGGGCTCAATCCGGCGCGGGACTTTGGGCCTCGTTTAGTGGCCTACTTCCTCGGTTGGGGGGAGATTGCCATTCCCGGGCCACGCAACGGCTTCTTCACGGTCTACATCGTTGCGCCCATTGTTGGTGCGCTGATCGGCGGTGGAATATACCGCCTCATCGCCCGACGCTATCCGAGAGCCTGACTGCCGAAACGAGAGACCCCCCCATGCGTGACCGCCTTCCCCCCATCTCGATGGCGCATCTCTAGGGTCTCCGCAGATTGCGGTGAGACCCGGTCTTGTCTACTCTGTATCTGTCGTCATATATTTTATTTTGAAATTTCGATATTTCCAGATATATCAAAATGTAATATACGAACACGGGCGGCCATAACCGATTGGGAGGGCGAGTTATGAACGAGATGTCGAAGGACCTAGGGACCAAGCTTGCCGAGATAAAAAGCGCGGAGGTCATCAAGAGTTTTTGCTACACCTGCCCCTGGCAGTGCCCGACGGAGGTTTTTGTACGCGATGGCAGGATCGTCTATCAAAAGGGCAATCCGGAATCGCCCAACAATATAGGCGCGCGCTGCGCCAAGGGCATGGCGAGTTGGTACGTCAGCCAGGATCCAGATCGCCTAACCCACCCGCTCCTTCGCACCAACCCTAAGGGTGAGCGTGGCGAGTTTAAACAGATTTCCTGGGATGAAGCTTTTCAATTTATCGCCGACAAGCTCAAGCATATAGCCAAAGAATGGGGACCGGAGGCGGTTGCGCTCACATGTCATCATGATCCGAACACAGTGTTCTATCATCACCTGCTGAAAGACCTTTACGGGTCGCCGAATATGTACGCCCACACATCAGGCTGTGAACAGGACCGACGGTCCGCGTGCCTGACGCTGTTCGGCCACGTTTTTCCTATGCATGACTTCGCCAATTCCAAGTATGTGATGCTTTGGGGTATGAACAATCTGGGCGCCAATCAGGGTCTTTGGGAAAGCCGAGCCCTGATCGAAGCGCAGTCGAAGGGTTGCCGATTGGTGGTCGTCGACCCGAGCTTCACGGAGACCGCGCAGAAGGCTGATGAATGGGTTCCCATCCGGCCCGGTACGGACGGCGCCATGGCGTTGGCCATGTGCCGCGTGATCATCGATGATAAGCTCTACGACGATGAGTTCGTCACCAAGTATTGCGAGGGCTTCAATGGCTTCCGCGATCATCTTCATGAAAACGGCTATACACCGGCGTGGGCGGAAGAGATCTGTGGGATCGAAGCTGAGACTATTGCCCGTCTGGCGCGCGAGTTCGCAACTTCGAAGCCCGCCATGTCGGCCATATTTAAGGGTTCGGGTTATTATACCAACGGTCACGATGCGGGTCGGGCGTGCTATATCTTGGATGCCATATGTGGCGAAGTGGATAAGCCCGGCAACATAAATTTAAAAGATTGGGCCCCGCTGGGTACACCGGTGCAGATCTCGGAAGACGCTATGTCTACGCCCAATAAGGACCCCCTTCATGTTGCCATGGGCTTTCCCTTGGCCCCGGATCTTCCCAATTCGAAACTGCCGGATGCAGTAATAAATGGCGATCCCTATCCGGTGAAGGGCTTGTTCGTTCATTCTACAAACCCCGTCATGAGCGATCCGAACAAGGATCGTGTTCTTGAGATGTTCAAGCATCTAGAACTAGCCGTTTCCTGTGAGCTTTTTATGTCGGAAACCTCATTGGAATGCGACATCGTGCTCCCGGAAACCTCATTCCACGAGCAGGCGGAAATTCGCCAGGGCATGTGGTTGGGTCCCGAAGTGATTTTATGCCAGCCAGTCGTTGACCGGGTCGGCGAATCGAAGCCGCCCTACGAGATCGTCAAAGGTATCGCCGAAAAGATGGGCTGGGGTGATCATTTTCCTTACGAAAAGTGGGAAGACTGGGGAGAGGTGGCCATGAAGGACGTTCCGATGAGCCTTGATGAGTTGAAACAACAAGGCTTCTGGGCTGGGCCTATCGAATACAACCGGGTGCCCAAGGGCCTGCCAACGCCGTCCGGTAAGATCGAAATCTATTCCACGGATTACGAGAAGGCGGGGTTCAATCCATATCCGGAGTTCGTCGCACGGAGTGTCATTCCCGATAATGAATATCCGTTGCAAGTGACCCATTCCAAGCTGTCCATGCACTGCAATATCGTCACGCAGAACAACCCTCTATTGATGGAGGTTTGTGGGGAAAACTGGGTCGAGATCAACAGCGCTGATGCTGCCAAATACGGGATCGTCGACGACAGTTACGTGGTTATTGAGTCGCCTAAGGATAACATCACGATTCGCGCCAAGGTGGTCGAGGGGCTTGTGCCCGGTTGTGTCAGCATCCGCCATGGCCACGGCTTTGGCCATTGGGCCATGGGCTCAACCGCCAAAGGCAAGGGGGCGCATTCGAATAATTTGATGGATACGCACACAAATCCGGTGACCGGCGCCAACTGCTACAACGAGTGCAAAGTGCGCATTCGTCCGGCCGGGTAAGGGAGGCATTCATGCAACATGGCTTTTATTTTGACCACAAGCGATGCGTAAAGTGCCACGCCTGTGAAATCGCCTGCAAGACCTGGAATGAAGTTGATGTAGGGCCACGCTGGCGAGAAGTCGTGAAGATCGAGACTGGTACGTTCCCGAACGTCAAAGCCATGAACGTTTCCATGGCATGCATGCATTGCGGGGATGCGCCGTGCAAGAACGCGTGTCCGGTGACCGCTATAACTAAGCGCGCCGACGACGGCATTGTTGTCGTTGATCAGAATAAGTGCATCGGTTGCGGGTTTTGTGCGTGGGCTTGCCCGTTCAATGCGCCGCAATTGTCGGCGGCGGCGGGCAAGATGGAAAAATGCAATTTTTGCCAGACGCCAGGTAAGGAACGGCCATTAGACATGCCACGCGCTTGCGAGGAAATTTGCCCAACTGGCGCCATCCAATCCGGCTCCATGGCTAAGCTGGCAAACCAAGGCCGAGAGAAGGCAGCGCAACGATTGAGCGGTGGCGATATGCGCGGTTTCCCATCCTTGATGGTTGGCGCACATCAGCAATTCGGCCCTGGCGGTGATGACTAATAATATGCTTGCGGCCATGTGTTCTACGCATAAGGTCAGCCTCGAAAGCATATCGACACCACTATGGTTGGGTATCTAAACTTAATTTCAACGTCGGATATCACCGGTAAAAAACCGTTCAAGCGGTTAATTTATATGATATGAGAAGTATTTTTGGAGGGTTTCATGGCTGCTATTATTGAGCGGGTACTATCACCGCAGCGCAAGCGGACCTTTGATGCAATCAACCTACGTGAACCGGATAGGGTGCCTGTGGCGTTATGGGGCACGGTCGAGGGATACCAACATCTCCGCCGTGGCTTGGGCATGGAACTCAATGAAAATCCGATGAATTACCGGACTGGTTCAACCACCTGGACCGCCGATGTTAGCTTTGAGTTAGATCTCGCTGAGAAACTAGACTTAGATTTTGTTCGTATTTCCATGTCGCCACCGGGGGGCTCGCCGGGTTTTCGCGAGATTCGCAAAGGTGAGTTTCCCTTTGCGCTGGATATTGATGTCCCTGATGGTGAATACATAAATTGCGACGAGTGGGGTGTCATTCGTAAATGGACACCGCACGAGAACGGCGGCTATTGGGAAATGGTCGGCTACCCTCTTCTCCATGCGACAAGTGCGCCTTTGGAAGAGGGAATTGAGATTTTGAAGTCCTTCCCTTGGCCTGATCCACGCGATGAGGGGTGCTTCCATGATTCGCCCATCCCCGGCATGGACATGCGGACCTATTGCAAATACGTCCAAGAAGAGACGCCTTTCGCGCTCATGGGGCAGGCTGGCCGTGGTGGCTTGTTTGAACAGGCAAAGTATATGGTTGGCTATGCGAAGATTTTTTCTGATTTTATTGAGTCGCCGGAATTCTTAGAAGAGCTGCTGATTAAGCTCACGGATCTAGAAATTGAATTCAATAAAACGATGATCGACGTTTGTGGGGAGTATATCGACTGGATCCGGATGAGCCCCGAAGATCTGGCAAGTGAGAAAACCTCATTTCTATCATTGAAAATGTTTCAACGCCAATTGATGCCGCATTACCATCGGGCTTTTACCGAAACGAAGGATTATTTCCTCAAGAAGAACCCGAAAGGAAAGATCCAGTTTCATAGCTGCGGTGCCATCCCCACCTCGTTCATGGAGGGCCTGTTGAGCGGCACAACACCTGAAGGCTCACAGTGCGTCGACGGTTTCGATCCGGTGCAGCCGAAGGCTGCTCGGCATTCTGGGCCCCGCTCGAAAAAGATAATGTTGGGTGACCGCATGTTTTTTTACGGTGGTATTGACGTCCAGGAAACACTGCCCTGGGGGACAGAAGAGGAGGTTCGCCAGGAAGTTCGCCAGCGCATTTGGGAACTTGGTAAAGGGGGTGGATACCTGCTGAGTTCGTCCCACCGTTTGGAGCACGACGTCCCGGTAGAAAACACCCTTGCAATGATCGACGAAGCGCATGAATACGGAGTTTATCCATTGCCTGAGCAACCACCTGAGGGTGCTGATGTGGGCGACGACCTGCCGGAACTTCAGCGCTAAAGGGGACTTTGTTTGGTGTTGTGCCACATGATCGGTTAACGAGAGAAGAAAAATGCCATTGGAAATCGAAACGGAAATTGAATTCGACCTTGAAGATCTCAAGAGCGATATTGAGACGACACGCGGAACCGATCGGTGGAATGATGCCCCGGCCGATGTGAAGGAACTCTTTCATGTTCTCGAATGGAATATCATCGAAGGTGAGCATTTCGATACCAAAGAGCTGATTGAGGATGCCTTGGAGAAGGAGTGTACGGCGCGGACGATGATCTCTGGGCCCATGGCCACTGGTATCGCCGAGGTGGGGCGTCGCTTCAAGATGGATGAGTATTTCCTGCCCGAAGTGATGATGTCAGCCAAGTGCATGCATGCGGCCCTTGAGGTATTAAAGCCGTTAATCGTCGCCGAGAAGACGGATGATGTGGGCACGGTTGTTGTCGGTACGGTTCAGGGTGATCTGCATGATATTGGTAAGAAGATTGTCGCCATGATGATGGAAGCCGCCGGCTTCACAGTAATCGATCTTGGTGTTACGGTGACGCCGGATGAGTTCATGGAAGCGATCAACGAACACAATCCGGTTATCGTCGGCTTTTCCGCTCTGTTGACTACAACCATGAACATGCAGTGGGAAACGTTGAAGCGGATCACCGCCGAAGGCAAACGGGAAGACGTGAAGGTTTTTGTCGGCGGCGCGCCGATCAGTCAGAGTTGGTGCGACAAAATTGGCGCTGACGCCTACGGAATTGACGCCCTGGTCAGCGTCGAGAAGGCCAAGGCATGCGTCACTAACCTCGCTAACATGAAGGGCGGTGACCCTGAACTCCACGCGGCTCTACTGGCCATTGACACGGAGCGCGAGGAAGCAAAACTCGCCGAGGGTGCGGCGAGTTAGGAAAATTCGTAGATGGATAGGGCGATGAACCTAACGGCCCTCTCGAGACCATCTAGCGCCATCCCGATGGCGGCAGCCGGTCTATTGTTCCTCGCCGGATCATTCGGCGCCCTCAGCGAGGCGTGGGGCTATGGCTTGCTGTTAGTGGCGACGATTGCGATGCTGCTCGGCATTGGCGCGTTCGCCCTCTTTGTCCTCACCCGGCAGTTCGACACCGCGTCCCTGGCACGCACCTATAAGGGGCTCCTAGTCTTCGGTGGATGGCTTTATGTTGTGGGGGTATCAGCACTTTCGGGGTATTTCGTCTTTGAGACATTGCACGGGCGGATGGAACTGAGATGGATCCTATTTGGACCTGCGGTGCTGGCGTGCGTGGTCGTATTGGATGTCGGTCTTTATCGGTTGTTGATCTTAAAAAATCTGCCGACCTTGCAACGCTTTGGTGCTCTGATCTCACGAGCGGACAGCGAACCGGGGCGCATGCGGCAGGTACTGGTTGATGACGTGATCCTGCATCGCGCTTTATTTGATGTCAGCGCATTTCGTTGGTTTAAGCACGCGCTCATATTCTGGGGCTTCTCTGTCATGTTTGCGGTGGAGATTGTCGCCGTGTTCGTGCGCGAGGGACTGCCGGCTTTTGGTGCTGACGACATCTGGGAAGACCTGAGCCATCCCCTGCGCATGGCCTTTGACTTTGCCTATGATTTCACAGGGTTGATGGTATTGATTGGATGCCTGTTGGCATTGCTCTGGCGCCTGAAAGTCCAGGGCACGGCGGAACAGAAATTCACCGATACGCCGACTGCCGCATTCTTGTTTTTCGTGGTCGTGAGTGGCTTCTTGTTGGAGGGTGCGCGAATTGCTGCTGAAGATGGGGTGACCGCCAATGCTGCGTCGTTCGTGGGTGTGGTTTTCGCTAGATTATTTGAGGTTGGATCAGACACCTACGATCGGATTCATACCCCGCTCTGGTATATCCATGTTTTTGGTTCTTGCGCATTCATCGCGTATGTGCCCGTCAAGCGGTTGATCCATTCATGTGCTACGCCCATGGGGCGCTTGATGAATTCGCAAACTGGACTTCTAGCCAAGAAGAAAGAAGCCGTATTGCGCGGTATGCTAATTGGCAAGGCGCCTGATTGAACGTCGCGAATGCATTTGGATAACCAAAGATTTTTTCTTCGGCTGGCCTTGATGCAGTTTGCATCGCCCGCTTCAATGGGACCGAACGAGTGCTGATTTCCCGGTTGGAGAAAAATGCGGCATGCCCCGCTTGAGACAGGTTTTACCCGACATCTTTTTTGACACCTCAATGAGCCATCCGGATGCGGTCGCGCTCCTGGATGTCGAAGTGCGTGAGGTCAAACTCAATACCGGCAGCCCTTGCGACGGGCATGCCGCCATGTTTGCCAATTGGCCCGGTGATGGTAATTATGTTCGGCAATGGTTCATTTTGGCGAATGGGAAAGCCGTGGCCGTGGACGAGGAACCGAATACGCCTTGGCAATTTCCCGTCGTCGACTATGAGGAGCCTCGCTAATGGATTGGAACCAATTACGCGTGTTCGCGACTGTTGCGGAGGTAGGCAGTTTCACTGGCGCAGGTAAGGTTCTTCACCTTTCCCAGTCGGCAGTCAGCAGACAGATTGGTGCGCTTGAGGCGGCGCTCGGGGTGATGCTGTTTCGCCGCCATGCCAGCGGTATTATTCTGACGGAGCCGGGGGCCGAACTACAAGTCGCTGTTCAGGATATGTCGTCACGATTGGCGCTTGCGCTGGGCCGGATCAATGAATACCGGGAGCAGCCGGAGGGGTCCTTGCGGATAACCTCATCTGTCACGTTTGGTTCCGGCTGGCTGAGCGCTCGCATGAACCATTTTTTGGAACAGTATCCGGATGTCTCCGTATCTCTTCTACTGGTGGACAACTTGGAACTCGACCTTAGTCAAGGTCAGGCCGATGTCGCCATCCGGTTCGATCGCCAAACGCAACCTAATCTCGTGCAGCGGAAGTTAATGACCATCCACTACCATATCTTCGCTTCGTCGGAGTATCTGGCGGAATACGGCACGCCGACAACACCGGCGGATCTCGATTCGCATCGCTTGATTGTTTACGGGGACGACGTCCAAGCTCCGGTTGAGAATATCAATTGGCTGCTTAACGAAGGTCGTCCTAAGGATGATCCTCGTGAACCGGCGCTTCGGGTGAATAGTGTCTACGGGATTTATCGGGCCGTTTGTAGTGGTCTAGGGATTGCCGCGCTACCGTATTATTTAAGCGAGGAAGCGCCGAATTTAGTTGAACTGTTACCGCAGATCAACGGACCGAGTATCGACGCCTACTTCGTCTACCCAGAAGAACTCCGTCATTCCAAACGTATCGACGTACTACGCGAGTTTCTGTTGGCCGAGGTCAAGGACTACAAAATAAACATTACATCTCGCAACG
>MDTG01140346.1_pt1 | contig 12689 bp, 13 predicted proteins | sample 811421 | NCBI WGS metagenome assembly MDTG01 (sample SAMN05326645, study PRJNA326480) | marine metagenome | isolation source: seawater | place: Pacific Ocean: South East | collected 2011 | reverse complement strand
AAGATTTAAAAAGATTATTTCCAAAAAAAAATTGGAATAAACTTCATCTTCAAATTATTTATTATGGAAGAGAATATTGTAAAGCAAGGGATTGTTATGGATTAACTTGTAAGATTTGCACTACATGTTATCCTAATAGAAAAAAACCTTTTATTGCAAAAAAACCATGATGAAAGTCTTAGGGATTGGAAATGCCATAATAGATGTATTGTGTAAAGTTTCTGATGATTTTTTATCTAAACATAAACTTGAAAAAGGAACCATGAAATTAGTAGATGAGACTGAATTTCAAAAATTAATTTCTAAATTAAAAATCGAAGAAACTATTTCTGGAGGATCTGTTGCAAATTCAATTGTAGGTCTTTCTCAATTAGGAAATGAAGTCGGCTTTATTGGAAAAATTAGTAATGATGAATTTGGAAAAAAATATGAGGAAGGATTAAAAAAAGAAAATGTTAATTATTTTTATAATAAAAAAGACGAGCCTATTGCTACCGGATCATGTTTAATTCTAATAACACCAGACTCAGAAAGAACAATGATTACCTTTTTAGGCACTGCTGGTAAAATTAATGACAAAGATGTCGATGTCGCTAAAATCAAAAATTCAGAAATAATTTTTCTTGAGGGATATCTATGGGATGAAGGAGAACCTAAAAAAGCTTTTGATAAAGCAATAATGAATTCAAAAAAAACAGCAATGACTTTGTCAGATTTATTTTGTGTTGAAAGACATAAATCACATTTTTTAAATTTAGTCCAAAATAGTTTAGATATCATTTTTGCAAATGAACAAGAGATTAAATCATTGTTTGATACTCAGTCATTTAATGAAGTAGTTTCCATTTCTAAACAAATTAAAAAAAATATTGTAATTACAAGAGGTGGGGAGGGTGCCATATCTATTAATAAAGATGAGATAATTGAGTGTGATGCAAAAAAAAATTTAAATATAAAAGATTTAACTGGTGCAGGAGATCTCTTTGCAGCCGGTTATTTACATGGTTTAATTAATAATCTATCAACAAAGGAAAGTCTTTTAAAAGGAACGGAGCTATCATCTAAAATTATTCAAAAAATTGGAGCTAGAATTTAACTTTTTTTCTTTTAAAACTTCCTTTGCCTTTTTTTGGTTTTACCAATTTTGGTTTGTACCGTCTGCTGAATAATTTTTTTGCTATTGGATTTTTTTTCAATTTAAAAAATATCCATTTCTATCGTGCATAATAAAGTCATTGTCTTCAAAATTTTTAAGCATTTTTTTTCTTAATCTATAAATGTGTGTTTCTACTGTATGTGTATCTAAATTTGTCGAATAACCCCAAACTTTAGTTTGAAGGTCTTTCAAACTAACTCTTTTATTTTTATTCATATATAATATTAAATCACTTTCTTTTTCAGTGAGATCTAAAAAATTATCATTTAAATAAATTTTTCTTGAATTTAAATCTAAAATATATCTTCCAATATTTAGTTCAGATTGATTATTAAATTGATTTTTTAAAAAACTTAAATTGATCTTTTCAATCAAATTTGTGACCTTAATTGGTGTTTCTTTTAACTGAATACAATTTTTTATATTATTACATTTCTTCTGCTTAATAATTAAATAATGTTGTAAGTTATTTTTATCGATTTTTTGGTAATCATTTTCATCAATATGACGTACTTCAAAAGCAAAATATTCTTTAATTTCATTTAATATCTCAAACAATTTATGAAAATCGTATATAAATAAAACTTTAGAACTCATATTTTTAAAATGCAAATTATAATCAAAAATAAGAATACACTTTTATATGATGATTTTAAATTTAAATGTTGTGTAGGAAAAAATGGAATTTCGGACAAAAAAAAGGAAGGCGATAAGAAGACGCCCAAAGGGACTTATTCATTAGGCCCTCTTTTTTACAGAAATGATAGAGTATCAAAAATCAAAACAAAATTATCAAAAAGAATAATAAAAAAAAATATGGGTTGGTGTAATGATATAAAAAGTCAGCTTTACAATAAACTTATAAAAATAAACAAAAAAATTCGTCATGAAAAATTGTATCGCAAAAGCATGAATTATGATCTCTTAATACCTATTCAATATAACACTTCAAAACCAATAAAAAATAAAGGTAGTGCTATATTTCTGCACATTACAAATAATTATAAAAAAACATTGGGCTGTATAGCTGTAAACAAAAAAGATATGTTAATCTTAGTTAGATTAATAAATATGAAAACAAAAATTAAAATTCTTTAATTTCTTGGGCCAAAAATACTCGAGCCTATTCTTAAAAAAGTTGATGAATTTTCACACGCTATCAAATAATCTGAGGACATGCCCATACTTAACTCACTAAATCCAAAAATTTTGTTCATTGAATTCAATTCTTGAAAATATTTAGAAGGATTTACATCTATTGGTGGGATACACATAAGACCTATTACGTTTAAATTTATTTCTTTACAATAATAAATTAATTCTTCTAATTCATTTTTATTAACTCCTGATTTTTGATTTTCTTCACCAATATTAACTTGAATGAAAATTTTTAGATTTTTGTTAATTTTTTTTTGCTCATCATTAATTTTTTTTGCTAATTTTTTACTATCAAGAGAATGAATAAAATCAAAATATTTTACACAATCTCTTACTTTATTCGTTTGTAATTTTCCCAACATATGTAGTTTAACATTATTATACTTAAGTTTAAGTTCATGCCATTTTGTGACAGATTCTTGTACCTTATTTTCTCCATAATGCAGGTGACCTTTATTCAAAAGTGGCTCTATATGCTCTGGACCAAAAGTTTTACTCACAGCAATTATAATTGGATGAGGATTAACATCTTTGATTTTACTTTCTATATAAGTTAAATTTTTTACTGAATCATGCATAACAAAAATTATAATTTTTTTACTTATATTGATAATCTTAATCAAGAAAATATCATCAAGTTAAATAAAAAAATCAATATAATACTAAGAAATTATGAAAAAAAATTTAAAAATATTGAATTAATAAAATTTGTTAAGTTTTGTAAAAAAAATAACAGAAAAATTTATTTAGCTAATGATATTAAAAAAGCTAAAAGTTTAGATTTCAATGGTGTTTACATCCCAGCATTTAATAAACTTCCCATCAAATATAATCTAAATATTAAAAATAAATTTACTATTTTAGGTTCTGCACATGATATTAAAGAGATACTTATTAAAAAAAATCAGAAAATTGATATGATCTTTATAAGTCCATTGTTTAAAAATAAAAAAAAACAAAATCAATTGGGCGTAATAAAGTTTAATTTAATAAAAAAAAGTTTTAGTAATAAATTTATAGCTCTTGGAGGAATAAACGAGAAAAATAAGAAGGAGTTAAAGTTATTAAAGATAAATGGATATGCTGCGATTAACTATTTTAAAAATAATGACCAATTATAAAATATGTCTAGTTTAGAAAACATTAAAATATTAGTAAAAGAAATTCAAAATCTGTTTTTTTTAAGAAAATATGACCTAATTATTAAAGAAACCAAGAAAGCATTAAAAAAATATCCTAATTATAGTATCTTTTATAATATGCTAGGTTTAGCACTTACTCAATTGGGTAAATTAAATGATGCTAAATTAGTTTTAGATAAAGGATATAAAATTAATGGTGATGATTTAGCAATTATAAATAATCTTGCCAATGTTCATAAAAATATGTTCAATCACAAAGAAGCGGAGAGATTGTACAATTTATCTATTTTAAAAAAAAAAGACTACTCGAATGCATATATTAACTATGGAAATTTAAAAAGAGATTTAAATAAATTTGAAGAGGCAATTAAATTATATGAACAAGGATTAAGTTATAATAATCAAATTCCAGAAATAAATTATTCAATTGCTATGGCATATCAATCAATAGGGAACTTTGAAAAAGCAGATCAATACGCAAATAAAACAATTCAAATAGACGAGAAGATTACAAAAGCAGATCTGCTTATTAGTCGATCAAAGAAATATAAAAAAAATGACCCTCATTTAAACACAATGCTACAAAAAATTAAAAAAAATGAATTAAATATTATCCAGAAAATTGATTTAATTTTTGCGATAGCAAAAGCATACGAAGATTTGGGAGAAGTAAAAGAAAGTTTTGAATTTTTATTACAAGGAAATAAACTTAAAAGATCAGTCGTAAATTTTGATATAAATTTAGAAAAAGAAAAATTTGAGGCAGTAAAAAAGATTTTTAACAATATTGATCTAGAAAAATTTAAAAATTCAACAAATAATAATAAAAAGATTATTTTTATTCTAGGAATGCCAAGATCTGGAACAACTTTAACTGAACAAATAATAAGCGCACATTCGGAAGTATACGGTTCTGGTGAACTTCCATATTTAACAAAAATAGTTAATGACAATTTATCTGAAAACAAAAAACTTTCTAATGTAAAAGTTAATGAAGCAATAGGAAACATAGATATTTTGTCTAGTCTTAAGGACAAATATTATTCATATTTAGAAAATTACGAAATTTCAGAAAAATATGTTACAGACAAGGCTCCATTGAACTTTATATGGATTGGTTTGATAAAAATTCTATTTCCAAATTCAAAGATAATTCATTGCAAAAGAAACTCCGAAGATAATTGTGTTTCCTTGTATAAAAACGTTTTCGATGGCAGTCTTAATTTTTGCTATACTCAAAATGAACTAGGCAAATACTACAATATGTATTCTGATTTAATGGAATTTTGGAAACTAAATTGCCCAGATGCTTTTTTAGATGTCGAATATGAAAAATTAATTAGTGATACTTTCAATGAAACTAAGAAAATTTTAGATTTCTGCAATTTAAAGTGGGAAGAAAACTGTTTGGATTTATCTAAAAGTAAAACACCCATTAAAACTGCAAGTGTTGGCCAAGCCAGGAACCAGATATATTCATCTTCTGTTAAAAGCTCATTAAAATATAAAGATAACTTGGAAGAGTTATTTGATTTATTATAAAAAAAAAGCCCCAGTAAACTGGGGCTTTTTAAAATTTATCTAAACTTTTAGATTAGAAAGAAAGAGATAATGCAATCTCTGTACTTTCATCACTTGAAGTTCCACCATCATTGTTATCACTTTCGTTTTGTTGGATAGCAATTTTAGCAGATCCCATAGTGTAAGATAATGCAACACCTGTAGCATCTTCTGTAACGTGACTTGAGCCAGCTTTTGCGAACTCAATCTCTCTATCGTTATAAGATACTGATAGACCTTCCATTAAGTTAATAGCTACACCATAACTAGTAGCTGTCTCTGGAGTTCCACCGATTGTGTTATCTTCTCTGTGAGATTGTTGGTAACCTAAAGTTACTGGTCCAACAGCGTAAGTAGCGAAAGCAGTCATGTGTTCGTCAGAATCATCACTTGCTTCTTTTTTATCACCATTACCGTTAGAGATACTTCCGTAACCAGCACCAACAGTTAAACCATCAGATAAAGATGAGTTAGTAACAGCAAAATCCCAAGATGTGCCGTGGCCACTTACACCACCTACTGCATCATCACTGTTAGCTGTAGACTGTCCTTTACCAAACTGAGCTGTAACACTGTTATCAGCAATTGTGTTTGAGTAAACGAATACACCGCTATTAGCCATACCAACTAAACCGTTAGATGAAGTAGTTGCAGCTGCATCGATGCTGTCCCAAGATTCTTCGTAAGCTGATGGAAGTTTGTCATCAATTGTTGATAAACCACCTACACCTACACCTTGGTCAAAAGTTACTTTACCCATGTCTCCCATATCAACTGATAAAGAAGCAGAAGATAAACCACTATTTGCGTCATTGTTTGTGATTACTAATGTAGTTTCATAACCATTAACATCACCTGAACCACTGAAAGAAATTGAGGTATTCATTCCAAACGGATTACCTGTTACTTCGTCAGTATTATTATTGTAGTAAGTTACTTTTGCACTACCTGAAGCTGTCATTTCTACAGCGTGAGCTGAAAATGCTGCTAAAGAACCAGCTAATGCAGAAATCCCTACTTTTCTTAAGTTATTCATAAGATCTCCTTTTAGTTTTTTTCATATATGAATGCTGCATTTGTATATATCTGATTAAAATATGCCAATTATTAAGGATATTTACATTTTATTTATTGATAATGTGATATTTTTATCACACATTAAACGTAATTAAGTTCTATATTCTAAAAATTATCGTGTATTAATAGCTGATAATTTTATGGATAAGCTATCAAAAATTCAATCGATTTTTTTGTTAATATTTGCTTTTTTATTATCCTCTTGTGGCGGTTCACTTTTTCCTGATGCCAGAGAACAACCTGTGTCAGCAGAAGAACGAGTGCAAAAAAATATAGAAGAAGGAAGAGGTTTAAAGTTTAGAACCTCTCTTGGGGGAAAGAGTGGTGGGAGTTTTTTATTCGCTTCATCTAACCCTCTATGGAGAGCTACTCTTGAAAAATTAGATTTCATACCTCTAGCAAATGTAGATTATGCCGGTGGAATAGTTATTACTGACTGGTATGGAGATGCTGAAAATAGTGAAGAATTAAAAGTTGCAGTTAGATTTTTAACTAATGAAATAAGATCTGATGCTTTGGATGTAACTGTTTTTAAGAGAACATGCATAAAAATAAATTCATGCCAAACTTCAAAGATTGAAGGTAACATAAATAATGAAATTAAAGCTTCAATTCTAAAAAGAGCTGCGGCTATTAAAGTAGAGGCTGAGTCAAAAAAAGATGATTAAAGTTTTACTGTTTTTTAGCTAAAATAAAATTGGTATTATTTTAAATTATATCAATTTATGACTATCAAATAGCTTTTTTTTTATGAATGAAAATAGATACAATTTCAAGACTATTGAAAATAAATGGCAAAAATTTTGGGAACAAAAAAATATTTTCAAATCTGAAATAGATAAATCTAAACCTAAGTTCTATTGTCTCGAAATGTTTCCATATCCTTCTGGAAAAATTCATATGGGACATGTCAGAAATTATACCATTGGTGATGTCCTTTCACGTTTTCAATCTTTGAATGGTTTTAATGTTTTGCATCCTATGGGGTGGGATTCTTTTGGAATGCCTGCAGAAAATGCAGCCAAACAAAATAATTTAAACCCTAAAGATTGGACGGAAAGTAATATTGAGACTATGAAAACTCAGCTTAAACAACTTGGGTTATCAATCGATTGGGATAGAGAAATTTCAACTTGTTCTTCAGATTATTACAAACATCAACAAAAACTTTTTTTAGATCTTTATGATAAAGGTTTGGTTTATCGTAAAGAAAGTTATGTTAATTGGGATCCGGTAGATCAAACTGTACTTGCTAACGAGCAGGTAATTGAAGGAAAAGGTTGGAGATCTGGTGCAGTTGTCGAAAGAAAAAAATTAAACCAATGGTTTTTTAAAATATCTCATTTTTCAGAAGAACTTCTTTCTGGACTCTCTTCTCTAGAAGAGTGGCCAGATAAAGTAAAAACTATGCAAAAAAACTGGATTGGAAAATCTTTTGGCTGTGAGATAGATTTTAAAATTAATGGTTCAGAAAAAATTAAATCAATAAAGTGTTATACAACAAGACCTGATACTTTATTTGGTTTCTCTTTTTTAGCATTATCAGTTGATCATCCGATTTCGCAATTTTATGAAAATGATGGTGCTTTTCAAAAATTTAAAAAAGAATGTTCAAAAACTGGCACAACAGAAGAATCTATTGCTCAAGCTTCAAAAATTGGTTTTAAAACAAATTTATCTGCAATAAATCCTCTTGATAATAAAAATGAGGTTCCTGTTTATTTTGCTAATTTTGTTTTAATGGACTATGGTTTTGGAGCAGTTTTTGGATGTCCAGCTCATGACCAAAGAGACTTTGATTTTGCAAAGAAATATAATCTCGAAATCAAAACTGTTGTAAAACCTGATAACCAAAATGATAAATTCACTGTTAAGGAAGAGGCTTACTCCGGTCCTGGTTATCTCATAAATTCAAAATTTTTAGATGGATTAAAAGTGCCAGAAGAATCGATCAATAAAACAATTGATCATTTAGAAAAAAAAAATTTGGGAAAGAGAAAGACAAATTATCGTTTAAAAGATTGGGGTATCTCTAGACAAAGATACTGGGGGTGTCCAATACCTATAGCTTACGATGAAAACAATACTATTATTAAAATTCCTGAAGATGATTTGCCAGTTAAATTACCAGAAAATATTAATATTAATACAAATGGCAATCCACTTGATACACATAATGATTGGAAATTAATTTCAATTGAGGGAAAAAAATACACCAGAGAAACGGATACCCTTGATACATTTGTTGATTCATCATGGTACTATTTAAGATTCTGCTCTGCTAATGAAAAGTCTAAACCATTCAATAAACTTGATTTAGATTATTGGATGCCAGTTGATCAATACATTGGCGGGGTTGAACATGCTATTTTACATTTATTATATTCCAGATTTTTTATGAAAGCTTTAAGCTTAAATAACCCTGAAACACATATAAAAGAACCATTTAAGGGATTATTTACACAAGGAATGGTGTGTCATGAGACTTATAAAGATGAAAATAATAACTGGTTAAGTCCTGATGAAGTATTTACCGAAAATGGAAAAAACTTTTTTGAAAAAAAAAATAAAACAAAAAAAGTTAAAGTTGGACCTTCTGAATCTATGTCTAAATCAAAAAAAAACACAATTGATCCACAAAATATAATTGAAAAATATGGGGCGGACGCTGTTAGATTTTTTATTATAGCCGATAGTCCTCCTGAAAAAGATATTCAATGGTCAGACGAAGGAATGATATCATCATACAAATTCATACAAAAATTTTGGCTATTGAGTGAAGAAATCCTAAAAATTACTAAAGACAAATTACATAATCGAGATAGTGAACTTGAAATTTTTACTAATCAAATCATAAATAAGATTAATAACGCTTTAAAAAAATTTAGATATAATGTTATTATTGCAAGTTACCATGAAATATATTCTTATTTTAAAAAAGTAGTTGAAGATAAAAAAAATTTTGAAAACTTAAAAAGTAATTTTGAAAAAGTCATCTTATTAATGATGCCAGTTACTCCTCACCTAGCCAATGAATGTTTAGAAAAATTTGAATACGATAAAGGAGTTAAATGGCCAAATGTTGAAAAAAAATATCTAAATGAGGAATTTACTGAAATTGTAATACAGGTAAATGGGAAAAAAAGAGGCTTAATTTCGGTTAAAAAGGAAATGGGTGAAAATGATATTATCAGTCAAATTAAGAGTAAAAATTTGATAGAAAAATATCTTAACAATGGAAAATTGATTAAAACAATTTATGTTAAAGATAGACTAATAAATTATATAATTAAGTAATGAAAAAACTTTTATTTATTATAACACTTTTTATAGCCAGTTGTGGTTACAAACCAATATATTTAAATAATAACTTAAAAAACATTGAGTTTTATGAAATTAACATTGATGGTGAAAACCAAATTAATAATCAAATTATAAACTCATTAAATCTAAAAGAAGACAATTTTAATGAAGAGTTAGCTGAATTATTCCTAACGAGTGCTTATGCAATCGATGAAATATCTAAAAATTCTAAAGGAATAACACAAACTTATAGATCAAGTATATCCGTGAGTGTAAAAATAATTAAAAACGATGAGATAATAAAAAAAAGGACTTTTACTGACGAATTTACATACAATAAAAAAGAAAATAAATTTGAGTTAACCGAATATCAAGCCAATGTAAAAAATGAACTTACAAATAGAACAATAGAAGATTTAATCTTATTTCTAAATTTGGAATGATAATAAAGCAATTTAATTTAAAAAAAGATTTAAATAAAGAAATAAACTTCTACCTCTTATATGGAAAAAATATAGGCCAGATTGAAGATACAATTAATAATATTTTAAAACCAAATTTTTCAAAAGATATTTTTTATTACGATGAACAAGAAGTGCTTAATAACACTGATATTTTTAAAGAAAATATTTTTAATAATTCCTTTTTCGAGAACGATAAATTAATTATTATTAGCAGAGCAACAGACAAATTACTTCCTATTATTCAAGAATTAATTGAGAAAGAAATTAAAGATTTAAAAATAATTATTAAATCTGGAATTTTAGAAAAAAAATCGAAGTTAAGGAATTATTTCGAAAAAAATTCTAATTCGGCTATTATTCCATTTTATGAAGATAGTCCTCAATCTCTCATGATCATAGCTAATGATTTTTTTAGACAAAAGGGAATAAAAATTACTCAAGAAAACATAAATTATATAGTTGGAAAGTCTATGGGGAGCCGAATATTTTTAAAGAATGAATTAGATAAAATTGAAAACTACAGCCTAAAAAAAAAGACAATAAGATTGGAAGATATAATAAAACTTACAAATTCTGCTGAAAATTATGATATATCAGAGTTGACTGATCATTGCCTCGCCAAAAATAAAAAAAAAACAATTAAAATTTTAAACGAAAATATTACTTCAGTTGAGGAAAACATTTTAATTTTGAAGTCATTTTTATACAAATTAAAAAGATTAAAAAAGATTAAAGAAGAATTAATTATAAATAAAAATCAAGAACAAGTATTAACTGATTTTAAACCTGCCATTTTTTGGAAAGATAAAGAAATAATAAAACAACAATTGAAGAGTTTATCATTAATGGAGATAAAATTATTAATGGAAAAAATTAATTATTTAGAATTATTAATTAAAAAAAATTCACAAATATCAACACAAATAGTAAATAATTTTATATTAGAAAAATTGAATTCAACTAGTAATGTAGCTTAATAATGTCAATTATTTTGTTCAACTGATCAAGTTCTTTATAAGAAAAAGTAATTGTACCTTTGTTTCTTTTGTCGTTTTTTATGATAACACCAAGTCCAATTTTTTCTGTAATTGAATTTTCTAAATCTATCAAATTTGCATCTTTAGAGGATTTTGTTTTATGTATTTTATTCTTAAAAATCTTTACAAAGTTTTCAGTTTGTCTAACAGACAATTTCTTTTCGATAATCTTATTAGCAACAAAAACGGCATTTTCTAATCCAACTAAAATTTTAGCATGACCAGCAGTTAATTTTTGAGTTTCGATTAACTTAATTACATCTGAAGGCAAGGTTAAAAGTCTTAAAGAGTTTGTAATATGACTTCTGCTTTTACCAATAAATTTAGAAACTTTTTCTTGATCATAATGAAATTCGTCTATTAACTTTTTGTAACCCTGGGCTTCCTCTAAAGGGTTTAAATCATGTCTTTGTACATTTTCTACTATTGCAAATTCAAGAGATTTTAAATCATCTGCCTCTGTTACTACAACCGGTACATTATGAAGACCAGCTTTTTGTGCAGCAAGCCATCTTCTTTCACCTGCAATAATCTCAAATTTAGAATTGTCTCTACTTGATTTTCTAACTACAATCGGTTGGATCATTCCTCTTTCTCTTATTGAATTTGATAAATCTCTTAAATTATTCTCATCAAATATTTTTCTAGGTTGATTTTTATTTGGTTCTAGATCAGTAATTGAAAGTTGATTTTGTGGAGATTCTATTTTTGTTTCACCTATTAATGATGATAAACCCCGTCCTAATCCTTTTTTAATTTTATCCATTAAGCGGCACTCCCTAGAGAAGATTCTTGACTTATAAACTCATCAGTAAAATTAAAATATGATTTGCTACCAGGACAAGATTTATCATAAACTATCACTGGCATTCCATGAGATGGAGCTTCTGATAATCTTACATTTCGTGGTATGACTGTTGAATAAACTTTTTCATTAAAATAGTCTCTTGCTTCTTTCTCTACTTGAGAGGATAGCTTATTTCGTTTGTCATACATTGTTAGAAGTATACCTCTTATTTTTAAATCTGGATTTAAATTAACTTTTATTCTTTCGATTGTTTTCATAAGCTGAGTTAAACCCTCGAGAGCAAAAAACTCAGTCTGTAGAGGGACCAGAAGTGAATTGGAGCACACAAGAGCCATAACTGTTAATAAACTCAATGATGGCGGGCAATCAATTAATACATAGTCATAAGATCCTTTAGAATTGTTTAAATACGCGGTTAATTTGAGCTTTAATATAAAGGCCCTGTTGCCATCATCAGCTGTTTCTAATTCTAATCCAGATAAATCTACATTAGAAGTTATTATATCTAAATTTTTAAATTGTGTCTTTTTAATTACCTCATTTATTTTTTTAGTTCCATTTAATACTCCATAAATCGTGTCACTTGACGTATCTGTATTAGATAACCCTAGCCCTGTGGTTGCATTTCCTTGTGGATCAAGATCAATTACTAAAATTTTTTTATTTTGTTGAGACAATCCAGCTGCAAGATTTATTACTGTAGTTGTTTTCCCTACCCCTCCCTTTTGATTAATAACTGAAATAATTTGCATTTAGTTTTTTTTTTTAATTTTTTTAATATTTATCAAAAACGAATTTTTATTCGTCAAACTTTTTTTTTCTGTGTACTCAAGTTCCCAATTTTTTTTAGAATTTTCAAAAACTTTTTTTCCACTGTCACCCATGAAAAAAATTAGATTTTTATACTTAGAAAAATTTTCATATACTAAATCCAAAATTACTGGCATTGGTTTGAATGCTCTCGACATTATCGTTCCTGTTTTT
>MDTG01134345.1_pt1 | contig 12689 bp, 10 predicted proteins | sample 811421 | NCBI WGS metagenome assembly MDTG01 (sample SAMN05326645, study PRJNA326480) | marine metagenome | isolation source: seawater | place: Pacific Ocean: South East | collected 2011 | reverse complement strand
TAATATTTTAATTTCTTTTTCTAATTTAACTCACGTCTTTTTTTCAACACTATCCATAACAAACTCTATCAATTTATTCATATCATTAAAACTTGCATTGTTCTTATTTATAAAAAAATTACAGTGTTTTTCTGAAATAATAGCATCACCAAACTTTGTGTCTAATGGTACTGACGCTTTAATTAGTTCCCAAACTTTTTTTTTTGTTTGTTTAATTGGGTTCTTAAATGTACTTCCACTTGTTTTTATTTTTGTTGGTTGTGTTTTTTCTTTTTTATCTTTCATGCTATCTATTTCTTTTTTAATTTGGTTAAATTTCTTTTTTGTTCCTTTAAACGATGCACTTAAAAAAATTAAATCATCTGCTAAATTGTTATTTCTGTATTCAAATTTGACTTTATTAGCTGGAATAGTGATTATACTTCCTGATCTATCAATAGCTTGAATTGAAATTAGTATATCCTTAAACTCTTTATTGAAACAACCCGCATTCATTTTTAAACCACCTCCAATAGTTCCTGGGATGCATGATAAAAATTCAAATCCGCCTATCTCATTTTCTAGAGAATATTCTGATAATTTTTTATCTGTACAGGCGCTACCAGCAACTAAAATATTATTTGGTAAAATTGAAACATTAGAAAAATTTTTACCTAATTTTATCACTATGCCATCAAAAATATTATCACTAATCAGAGTATTTGAGCCTGCTCCTAATACAAAAATTTTGTGACTCACTCCAAAACTTTTTAAAAACAAAACTAAGTCTGGTAAAGACTCTGCTTTAAAATAAACCTTGGTTTTTCCACCAATATTGAACCAATTAGATTTTTTTAAATCGTAATCAAAATAAATTGGACTAGCAATTTTCTCTGAAAATTTTTGTATTTCTTCAATTTGCATTATATCAATTTTGGCAATTCTTTCATCCAAGATGAGATGGTACCTGCTCCCATGCCTATAACTATTTTTTTTCCATAGATATTTCCTTTAATAAATTTAGCTATTTGAAACTGGTCATTTACCATAAATAATTTTACGTTTGAATTTTTTATAATATCTTTTGCAAAATTATTATAATTAAATCCTAATTTTATTTTTTCTCCTGCTGTAAAAATTGGGCACAAAATAACAGTATTTGCTTTTTTAAAAGATTTACTAAATTCTTTTTTAAGATCTTTTAGCCTGGATATCCTATGAGGTTGGAATATACAAATTATTTCATTTTTTTTAAAAGCTGTTCTCACACCATCTAGAACTTCTTTAATTTCTGTAGGATGATGGGCGTAATCATCATAAAAAATAGTTTCTCGATAAGTAAAAATTTTATTAAACCTTCTTTGAACACCTTTAAATTCTTTTAATCCTTTTTTAATAATTTTCTTTGATATTCCTATTGTAAAAGCTATAGCAGCAGCAGCTGTCGCATTTCTTATATTATGAATACCAAGAAGTGGGATTCTAATATTTTTAATAGATATATTTTTTTTTCCCAACAATCTAATTGACAAATCATATTCAGAAAATTCTTCAGATTGTTTTATATTTTTTATATGAAATTTAGATTTTCGATTGATACCATATGTGTAATAATTTTTAATTTTAATTTTTTTTAATAATTCATTGTTGTTTTTATCATCTATACAAATAAAAGATTTTCCAAAAGAAGGGACTTTATTAATAAATTCAATAAATAAATTTTTTATTTCATCCATAGATTTATAAAAATCCATGTGCTCTCTATCAATATTTGTAATAATAGAATATGTCGGTGGAACATGAATAAAACTTCCATCTGACTCATCAGCTTCTAATATGCACCATTCACTTTTACCTAGTTTTGCAGAATTATTTAATGAATTTAGCACTCCACCGTTTATAATAGTTGGATCTAATTTTGTTTTAGAAAATATCCCAGCTAATAAAGATGTAGTAGTTGTTTTACCATGCGATCCTGTGACTACAATATTCTTTGTTAATGAAACAATGTGCGCTAACATTTCACCTCTTTTGTAAATTGGTAAATTTTTCTTCGCTGCTTCAACAAGTTCTGGGTTGTTTTTTTTTATTGCTGAGGAAACAACTAAAATAGTTGCTTTTTGAATATTTTTTTTGGAATGTTTAATTAAAACTTTTATTTTATTTTTTTTTAATCTTTCGATGTTTTTATTGTAAGATATATCACTTCCTTGAACATTAAAGCCCATACCTTTCATTATTAGTGATAACCCGCTCATTCCAATTCCGCCTATACCGACAAAATGTATAACTTCTGTTTTTGCTAACTCAATTTTCATTAATAGTTGATATTATTTTTTGATTTATATTATTCCAAGTATTTTGATAGTTAAAAATGTCCATATTATTTTTTTTTTCTAAGTATTCTTCTTTATTTTCAATAATATTAATTAATGCAGCTGTTAGATTTTTTTTGTTAGTTTCATTTTGACTCAAAATCCAATTACACCCTTTTTTTTGGTAAAATAATGCATTCTCAAATTGGTGATTATCTTTGGCACTTGGTAATGGTATAGCCAAATGAGCTATTTTCAAAAAAATTAACTCTGCTAATGTTGATGCGCCAGCTCTAGTTATACATAAATTTGACTTACTCATAAATTTTAAAATATCATCATTAAAATCAAATAATTCACTTTTAATATCATTTTTTAAGTAAAAGTTTTTTAAGTTATTGAAATTATCAAAACTAGTTTGATGATAAATTTTTAATTTATACTTTTTTGACAATTCTAATACTGAGTCTTGAATAATAGTGTTAAATGCTTGCGCACCTTGACTACCGCCTATTACTAATAATCTAATTTCCTGATTTAGTTCATTAATTATTTTAGATGAATAAAATTCTTTTCTTAATAATGCCGGTATTATAGAGATATTTTTTTTAAATTTTATTGGAAAATTTTTGATATTTTCAGAATAACAAAAAACTTTTGTGCAATATCTAATGAATAAATTATTTGATCTTCCTAAAACCATATTTGGTTCAAATAAAAATAATTTAAGATTAAGTAATTTTGATGCGATACATAATGGCAAGGACATATATCCACCAGTTGAAATGGTAATTTCAATTTTTTTTTTTTTTAAAAAAAATATAGACTTAAAAGTTAATACTAGTAAAGCAAAAATTTGAAAAGGTAATAGAAAAATATTTTTTGAAATCTTAGGAACATTAATTTTTTTTGTATCAAATTTATTTTTGTTTATAAATTTCATTCCTCTGTCATCAGAAGACATAAAAATATTAAATTCTTTTTTCAAATGCTCACTAAGTATTGTTGCAGGAATTACATGTCCTCCAGAACCGCCTGTACTAATTAAAATATTTTTCATGTTAATTTACTTTTCTTTTTGTTAGATTTAAAATTATACCAGAAAGAATTGACACACCTATAATTGAAGAGCCACCATAACTTAGAAAAGGTAATGTCATTCCTGTTGTTGGGAATAATCTTATATTAACACCTACATGTATTAAAACTTGAGCCACAATAAGTGTGATTGATCCCACTAAAACTAATTTTGTTTTTTCATTTTTCTCTAAATACACTTTTTTAAATACGCTATAGATAAAAAATAAAAATAATATTAATATTCCAATTATTATAATAACACCAAATTCTTCTGATATTACAGAAATTATAAAATCAGTGTGTGTTTCTGAGCCTTTGTACTTAAGAGTTCCTTCTCCTATACCTTTTCCAAAGAAGCCACCACTCGAGATTCCATCGACTGATTTTGCTGCTTGTGCGCCATGTGTTCCGGTGTCTGGGTTAAAAAAAGATAAGATTCTATTTTTTATATAATTAAATTTAGGAATATAAAACATCATATAAATTAAAGAAGAAAGTGAAATACAAAAAAAAGTAAGAAATACAAATAAACTTATTCCAGAAATAAAAACAAGAGTAATCCAAGATAAAAAAATCAGTAATGTTTGACCAATATCTGGTTGAGTCATTAACAAAAACGATATTGGAACTATAGCAATAAAACTTAAAAAGTATTTATAGTAAATATGTATATCTTTCTCACTACTTAAAATTGTAGCCAGAGTGACAATTGTAAAAGGTTTAACAAGCTCTATCGGCTGAAATCTTGGTAAAAAAAATAAATTAAGCCAACGTTTTGCTCCATTTACTTCTGTTCCTATAATTGGGACTAAAAGTAAAAAAAAAAAAGAAACAAAGAATAAAAAAATTGAAAGTCTAAAAAGATTTTTTTCAGTCAAAGATGAAAAAAAAATTAAAATAATGATTCCAAGAAAAATATAGATCAAATGTTTAAAGAAAAAAAAATATGTATTAGTTTCCAACTTACCTGATGCAATTAAAGAAGTTGATGCTAATGAAAAAAATAAACCCAAACTAAATAGAAATAAAACAAGTAAAAATATTGTTTTATCAATATTTTTCCACCATCCATAATAAAACCTGAAAGTTAAGTTTTCATTTAGCATAAGTTATTATTTTTAATCAGATTATTAAAATACTCACCTCTTTTTTCAAAATTTTGGAAACTATCAAATGATGCTGATGCTGGACTAAAAAAGATAGTTTGATGTTTTTTATTTTTATTGATTTTAATATCTAAAAAAACTTTTTTAATTAAAGGTTTTAAATTAGTAAAAGACTCACATTTCATTACATTTTTTAACTCCTTCAAAAAAGGATTTCTATTTTTACCAAAAATATATGCTTTAAAATTTTTACATTTTTTTTTTGATAATAAAAATTTATCTCCTTTTTTGGCTAGTCCTCCAACAATCCAGGACACATTAGACATTGACTCTAAAACACTTGCTGAAGATGAAAAACTTGTAGCCTTTGAGTCATTGATTATTGTTAAATATTTTGACTTGAAAATTATTTGTTGCCTATATTTTAAACCTTTGAACTTTTTTAATATTTCAATTAAATTTTTTTTTTTGATTTTAAATATTTTTGCAATCTCAAGTATAAAAGATAAGTTTTCCTTGTTTCCTTTTGTCATAAAGTAGCTATTGTTTATTTTTTTTAAAATTGAAAGATCTACTTTTCCATCAACTCTAATTATTTTCGGTAAAAAATTTTTTTCTTTTAATTGTTCATTTATATGAAAATTATTTGTGTTTAAAATTGCAAAATCTTTTTTAGTCTGACTCTTTATCAATTTAAATTTTGCTTTTATATATTTGCTCAATGTTTTGTGTCTCTCTAAATGATCAGGTGAGATATTTAAAATAGCTGAAATATTTGATTTAAATAATTTGCTATAATCTAATTGATAAGAAGATGCTTCGATGACAAATATTGTTTTTTTTTTGATATTTTTCTCTGACAAAATAGGATTCCCTATATTGCCTACTAACCTAACATCATTCTTTTGTTTTTTTAAAATGTCATATAAAATTTGAACAGTGGTAGATTTCCCATTTGTGCCAGTGATAGTGATAATTTTATTTTTACTATAATTACTGTAAAAAATATCTAAATCAGTATGTATCTTATTAGGATTTTTCTTTAAATAATTACTAAGTCTACATTTCTCGATATCTATTCCAGGACTTACTATGACATAATCAAAATTTATTTTTTTTAATTTATTGTAATGTAATATTTTTTCTTTTATTTGTTTTTTTGAATTATCATTTTTTTTATCATCGTATAAAAAAATTTTGTTTTCTTTTTTCAAATATCTATATGTAGATATGCCACTCTTTCCCAGTCCATAAATTAAAATCTTTTTTTTAAAAAAAATGTTTTTTTTATTTAACATTATCTTAATTTTAATGTCGCTAATCCTATCATTGCTAAAATAATTGAAATAATCCAAAATCTAATTACAACAGTTGACTCAGCCCATCCCTTTTTTTCATAATGATGGTGTATAGGTGCCATTCTAAAAACTCTTTTTCCAGTTAACTTAAATGATAAAACTTGAACAATTACTGATACTGCCTCAAGCACAAATACTCCTCCTGTTATTGCTAAAACAATTTCATGCTTAGTAATTATTCCAATTGCACCAAGAGATCCACCAAGGGCAAGCGAACCTGTATCCCCCATAAATATTTTTGCTGGCGGTGCATTAAACCATAAAAAACCTAGACAAGCGCCAATGATTGATCCACAAAAAACTGAAACTTCTCCCATTCCCTTAATATAAGTTATTTGTAAATATTCTGAAAAAACAATATTTCCAGTTATATAACTAATAAATGCGAAACATGCAGCAACCAGTATAACTGGTACAGTTGCTAAACCATCAAGCCCATCTGTTAGATTTACAGCGTTGGATGAACCTACAATTATAAAAACAGAGAATGGTATAAAAAACCAACCAAGATTAATTACTAAATCCTTAAAAAAAGGAAAATATAAATTTGTTAGCTCTTGATTATCAGAAAAATAATTTAGCATGCCTATGGCTATGGCTGCTAATATTATTTGAGAAATAATCTTAAATTTGAAAGAGATGCCTGATGAATTTTTAAATCTAATTTTACGGTAGTCATCATACGCACCAAGTATACCAAAAGAAGAAACAATAAAAATTAAAAACCAATTATATTGATTTGACAAATCTCCCCATAAAAGTATTCCTGAAAATAAACCAAGAAGAATTAATACACCTCCCATAGTTGGGGTGCCTATCTTTTTTATTATGTGGTCCGAAGGTCCATCTTCTCTTATTGGATCTAGGATTTGTCTTGCAGAAAAAAAATTAATAAAAGGTGTTCCAATTAGAAAAACTACAAGCATTGAGGTAAACATTGCTAGACCAGTTCTAAAAGTAAGATATTTGAAAACATTTAGGAATGTGTATTGATCTATTAATTCTAAAATAAAACTATAAAGCATTTAATTTTCCTGTTTTTATATCGTTTGTTATTTTATTCAGTCCTGTGGAATTTGAACCTTTGATCATAAGATAATCATTATTATTTATATTGTTTTTTATCAAATCAATTATTTGTGAGTTCTTTTTTAAAATCAGACCTTTTTTACTATTATTAAGATTTTTATAAGTCTCTTTAATATACTTGCCAACAACATTAACATTATTAATGGATGTCCCATTAATACTCTTACTAATTGATTTATGTAGCTTTTTTGCATGTTTGCCTAACTCAAGCATATCTCCAAGTATTAAGTGTTTTTTTGAGTCATTTACTTTCATGTTATCAAAATTTTTTAATGCAGATTTTAATGAAAGTGGATTTGAGTTATAACTTTCATCTATAAGGTTAAAATTTTTATTGAACATCTTTATTTTTGAAATATCTCCACGACCATTGGGTGTCTTGTGATCATAAAAAATATTGTTATCTAATTTTTTTATATCTTTAAAAATTGATATAATAGTAACTGCTGCCAATAGATTTTTTATATCGCTTTCAAAATTTGAATTAAGATAAAAATATCTCTTATACTTATTTATATTTAATGAAACTTTATACTTAACATTTTTCTTTTTAATAAAATTTAAATTAACTTCACAATTTTTCTTATTTATACTAAAAGAATAAACTTTGAGTTTTTTTTTTTTTTGATATTTTTTTATGTAAATTATAAAATTTATCATCGGCATTTAAAACAATGCTACCACCGTCTTTTATATTTTTTATAATCTCAGATTTTGCTAACGCAATTTGTTTAATATTTTTAAAATTTTTAACATGAGCGTAGGATATATTTGTGATAACTCCTACCTCTGGTTTAATAATTTTAGACAAATAATCAATTTCACCTTTTTTATCCATTCCAATCTCAAAAACACCAAATTCATCATTATGCTTTAAATTAAATAAACTTAGTGGAACACCATATTTATTGTTAAATGATTTTCGTGAATACGTAGTATTGCTGATTTTATTTAAGGTTTTTCCAACCAATTCTTTAAGAGAAGTTTTTCCACAACTTCCTGTTATGGCAATAATTTTACTTGAAGTATTGTTTCTTAATAATGAAGAAGATTTTGTTAAAAATTTTAAGGTATCTTTTACTTTAATAATTTTATGTTTTTTTTTTAAAGTATTAGCTATCGCTAAAGATGCTCCTCTTTTAAAGGCTTCCTGTATATATAAATTTCCATTTTTATTTTTTCCTTTAATTGCAAAAAAAATATCATTTTTTTTAATCTCCTTTGAATTAATTGAAACATTTTTAATCTTAGTAGCTAAGGGAATATGATTTGATCCACTTATTTCATTAAGTATATTTAATTTATTATTGCTTGATAAGTTTTTATTTTTTAACTTTATACATTTTAATATTTCTTTTTTGTCAGAGAATAATTTTTTATATCGTCCATAATCTTGAGTATTCTCATGACCTTTTCCTGCTACAATTAAAATATCACCTATATTTAGATCAAATATTGCTTTTTGTATCGCTTTAGATCTATCAGAAACTTCAAAAAAATTTAATTTGCTTATTTCTTTTTTAATAGATGATCTTATCTTTTTAGGATTTTCATTTCTTGGATTATCATCAGTTAAGTATATTTTGTCACAATAGTAGTTTGCTATTTTTCCCATCATTGATCTTTTAGATTTGTCTCTGTTTCCACCACAACCAAAAACAATTGAAATTTTTTTATCTTTAAATTGCTCTTTCAAGCTTACTAAACAGGCTTTTAATGCATCAGGTGTATGAGCATAATCTAATATAACTTTAGATTTATTTTTTATATTTCCAATTCGCTCTAATCTACCACTTACTGGTTTTATTTTATTAATTACTTCAACTATTTTTTTAAATTTTACTCCACTTTTTTCAGCAGCAAGCATTGCCATCAAAATATTTTTTATTTGTATGTTTCCAATTAATTTTGTTTGAAATTTGTAAATTTTATTTTTATATTTTATTTCAATTGACTGATTTCCATCCAAATATTTATGAGAAATAACATGTATGCTGCTTCTATAATTTGATATTGTTTCAATATTCAGCTTTTTTTTTGAAGCAATATTTTTTATTTTTTTATATTCTGGAATTTCAATATCGGTAATTACATTTGAATTTTTTCTAACCAATTTTTCAAAAAGATATAATTTCGATTTTAAATAATCTTTAAAACTTTTATGATAATCTAAATGATCATGCGATAAATTAGTAAAAATTGCTGTTTTAAACTTTAAACCATCTAGTCTATTTTGTTTTAACCCGTGGCTTGAAGCTTCTAGTATTACATTTTCTATTTTTTTTTTTTTAATTTTTTTTAGGTACGAGCTTAATTTAATTGGATCAAGTGTAGTATTAGAAATATTTTTTTTAGAATTTATTGTATTAACGCCTAAAGTTCCAATTGATGCAGCTTTTTTTTTATTTAACTTTAATATTTGAAAATAAAAATCTGCAATTGATGATTTACCATTTGTTCCTGTAACTGCAATTAAATTTTTTGGTTTATCTCTTAAAGCACTGTAGGCAATTTTAGATAATAACTTTCTTACATTTTTTGATTTTATGAAAAGAATATTATTTATTTTACCTTCAAATTTTTGATTTGAAACGATTGTTCTTGCGCCCTTTTTTATTGCATCTTTAATAAATTTATTACCATCCTTTTCATTTCCTTTGATGGCAAAAAAAATATTATCTTTTTTGCAGGTTAAACTATTAAAGCTAAGGCCTGAAAAATAATGTTCTTTATATTTTAAATTTATCTTCTTAAAAAACTTACCTATTAACATATCTAATTAATTTTCTATATATTTTGTGGCTAAAATAGGCCCAATTTTCTCTATGATTTTGCCAGATACTTCTACTGATGTCCACGCTGCAGTATTTCTAGGACTACCCTTCAACTTAAATCCAGAACCGTCTCTATATTCATAAATATAGTCTGGATTAATTTGAGTTTCCTCCATCAAAACAATTAAAACAAACTTTGGATTAGATGTTGGAAAAACTGAGGAAAAAGTATTTATTTTTTTTCTAGAGTATCCTCCTTTTGCTGACTTATTTGCAGTTCCAGTTTTTCCTCCTACATCATACCCATTAACATTTGCTAATTTGGCAGTACCCTCTAATACAATTTTTCTTAACATTAAATTTATTGCTTCTGATGTATCTTTTCTTATTACTCTTTTTTTTTTATTTTTTTTTTTATTTTTAATTAATGTTGGGTTAATTTCAAAACCTCCGTTGGAAATAATACTATAACCTTTTGCGAGCTGTAAAGGTGTTGTGGTTATGCCATGTCCAAATGATACTGTTGCAAGTTTACATTTTCCCCACTTAAAAGGAATGGGTTGACCAACTTCTTCTATATCAAAACCAATTTTATACAAAACTCCAATTTTTTCTAAAAAAGATTTTAATCCCTCTATTTCTAACATTTGTGCGATTTTAACAGATCCAATATTTCCCGATTTAATTAAAATTTCCTCCACCGTTAAATCAGATAGAATTTTATTGTCGTATTCAGTTATAGTATTTTTTCCACAATTTAACTTTTTATCTAAATTTAAAAATTTTGTATCAGGTTCTATCAATCCAGCATCTAAACCTGCAGCAATAGTAAAGGTTTTAAAAACAGAACCGAGTTCGTACACTCCTTTTGTGGCTCTATTAATGTAATTTTCGTCCTCTATTTTTTGTCTTTTGTTTAGATTAAAATCTGGGTATGAAACCATTGATATAACCTCCCCATCGTTCACATTCATCAATATCGCTGCGCTTCCTTTACTTTTAAAAATAGATTGAAACTTTATTAATTCTTCCCTTATTAAAAATTGTATGTCTGTGTCTACAGTTAACCTCAAAGGTTCTTTTATTTTTTTTAATTCTTTATCAAATGATTTTTCAATTCCTGATATTCCATTATTTTCATCATCTATTTGTCCAATTATATGACTAAAGAGATTTTTTTGTGGATAAAGTCTAGTCAATGTCTCTTTAGGTTTGATTGATTTGTCTCCAAGAGACATTATTTTTTCATAGTTTTCTTCTGATATTTTTTTTTCAAACTTAAAAAATTTTCCTTTATTAATTTTTTTTCTTATTTCTGAATAATTTTTATTGGGAAATATCAATTGTAAGTTAATTAATAATTTTTTTTTATCAATAATTTCAGTTGGATTAATTCCAATGTCAATAGAGCTTACAGTTTTAACTAAGTAATTACCATTTTTATCAATTATATCTGCTCTATAATTTTTTTTATTTATATGAGGTTTTGTTTTTTTAAAATTCGAGCTTAATGATCCAAGGTGCAAAAGTTGAATTGAATAAATTATCGAAATCACAAAAAAAACAAAAAAAATAAAGGCAATCCTATTAAATTCAATATTTAAATTTGTTTTATTTTTTTTATATAAAAATTCACTTTCATAATCCTCAAGAACTATCTTTTCTTTATTTTGATTATTCATCAATATTTAGTTTCCTAAAAAATTAGTAATTCTTAAGTTATTATTTTCGATAGTTATCTTTTTGATTTTCGATATTTCTTTTTTTATTAGTTTATTTTCAAAATATTCTAATTTGTATTTCATTAATCTTTCGGGTGAGCTCAGATAATTATACTCCAACATAACATTTCCAAGTTCAGTACTTAATAGCCTAGTGTTTTCTCTTTTTGTAAAAATTTTATCTTCGATTTCTTTTGTTGAGTTTTTAACCAATGACGTAAGTAGTATTAATATTAAGATAGAAATTAAAAGAATTTGTTTCATAATTTTTTTGAAAAATTTTCAATTTCTATTAAATCTTTAAATTTATCAAAAATATCAGTTTCAAATTCGTAACAATTTTCTTGTTTAATTGCATATCTTAATTTTGCTGATCTAGAGGGAGGATTTTCATAAATTTCTTTTTTTGATGGAATGATGGGTTTTTTATTAATTAATTTTAATATATTAATTTTTTCATTATTCTTTGGCATATATCTTGAAATGCTCTTATTTTCTGACAAACTTTTAAAGAAATATTTAACAATTCTATCTTCAAGTGAATGAAAAGTAACTACTGCAATTATTCCATCTTTCTTAATCACTTTTGTAGCGTTGATGAGTCCATTTATTAATTCACTGATCTCTTTATTAACAAATATTCTTAATGCTTGGAAAACTTTTGTTGCACTATGAGTTTTATAATTTTTTTTTCTTTTTGATGATTCTATAATTCTTACTAATTCTTCTGTTGTTATTTTGTGTAGTTTTCTATCCTGAACAATGTTATGTGCAATTCTTTTACTTTCTTTTTCTTCTCCAAAATATTTAAATATTTGTTCTAATTCTTTTTCTTCTAAAGAATTAATGACATTTTTTGCTGAAAAGTTATTAAGTCCTAGTTTCATATTTAGATCCCCAACAGACTCAAATGATAACCCTTTTTTAGGATCTTTTATTTGTGTATAAGAATAACCCAGATCAAAAATTACCCCCTTAACATTTACATTCTTTAATTTAAGATTGTTGATTTGGCTAAATTTAATATTCTTAAATATAAATCTATCTTTAAACTTTTTTTCAATTTCTTCAGCTCTTTTTGAACTTTCAATATCCCGGTCTATTCCTATGACTTTTGTTTCTTTAAAATCTAAAATCTTTTTTGTATATCCACCTTGACCAAACGTACAGTCAATAAATGTGCCATCATGTTGAGGGGTAATAATGCTAATTAATTCATTTAGCAGTACCGGATAATGTTTTGTAATATCCGATACCATGGTGGCTT
>MDTG01382774.1_pt1 | contig 12691 bp, 10 predicted proteins | sample 811421 | NCBI WGS metagenome assembly MDTG01 (sample SAMN05326645, study PRJNA326480) | marine metagenome | isolation source: seawater | place: Pacific Ocean: South East | collected 2011 | reverse complement strand
TATATAAGGGAAAACAGAGAAAGATTAATTGTAAATGAAAATTTATATAAATCTTTGGGTAGTTTATTAGATCAATACAGATATCCGGATGGTATCATAGATGATAGTGATACAACTGGAGCCATTAACAAGTTTTTAGCGGCGACAAAGGTTCCTAAATTTTATACACAATTTAAAAGAACTATGGCCGGTAATTTAGATGATCCTAAAAAGGGTCGACTTTCTAAAATTCCATACATCACGGTTTACTATTTAGAAAAAATATTACATATACCAAAAAAAGCTTTTACTAAAGTGGCATTTTTAATCCCCAATTTGTTTACGGATATTTACGCATCCTATAAATTGTCAAAGGGGATCGAAGCACGCTTTTATTTAATGCAACAATTAATAATGTTCTATGGACAAATAATAGATAGTATAAAAGCGAGTGTTGAAGTCGGTGGGGATGATTTAAAAATTAAATTACTAAAAGTTAAAGATGGAGATGAGAATGTATCACCTGAAGGTGAAGGTGTATCATCTGAAGACGCAAGTTCTCTTTTTGAACAATTAAATATTGTTAATCGAGAAATTAAAAGAATTACGGGAGCTAGTACTACTAATATTCAAGCTGGGGTGAAAGATTTGGATGGTTATTCTACTAAAATTAAAGAATTAACTATTTTTAGTGGAGAAACTGGTGGGGATATGGCTAGATTTGTGCCAAATTTAATAGTAGATGCTGTTGATACAATTATAAAGTTTGTACCATTTGCAACAGCTATTAAGAAAAGAGAGCTGAACCTACATAATGTCTGGCCAGGTGTTGTATCTTTACTAGTTGATACAGCTTGTATTCTAATTTCTACCCTTATAACCATCACGGTATTGGTTGGAGTACTATTATATATAGCCTCACATTTGAAGAAGATTGGAAAAAAATTGGTGTCGGCAGTAGGTGATGCATGTTCCATTGTATCCGGAGGTTGGAGTAAACACGTTGCTAGAAAAGATTTACAGGATGCATTGGATATATTAAATAGTCCACAAGGGGAAGCTTCTAGGCCAAGTGCACTCACACCTATGCCAGGAGGATATAGTAGTACATTAGACGAACCCTTATTAGGGGGTAGTACAAGTGATACAAGTGATACAGAAAATGTTGAAGATACAATAAATAGTTTAAAAGAAAGTGTGGTAAAATCGATTAATCAAGCCGTTGAGGGCTGTAATAGTAAAATGGATGACACCTCTATGGTTCTTCCACCAGGGATGAATCTGTTGACAAAAGGATTTTTTAAATTTATTGGTGAATTATTTCAAAAACTCTGTTCAGAAAATATAAAATTCCCCCAAGGTGAGGGTGGAAATGATACCAATAATTTATTCAACGCTCTAGATACATTAATCGCTAAGTTTATTGGAAAATTTAAGCAAATGAAAAATAAAGTCATGGGGGAAAAAAGTGGAGGATACTCTAGTTCTAGGGATTCAGGTAAAACAAATGTAAGAACAAAACGAAGGAAACTATATAGGAAAAATAAGAAAACCCGAGGTGGTAATAAATTTTTGAATAAATTTAATAGTAATAAATTTTTGAATACATTTAATAGAGGAAAAGCAACTGCACTAGAACCTGCAATATCAACGAGTTATTCTGACATTAATGATGTAATATTTTCATATAATACACACATGGCACCAATTTACGGAAACATTGTGAATAATTTAGAAGATATAGATGAACATGGTAAATTACCTGAATTAATCAATAAGTGTAAAGATATAGAATTTAGACTAGGCCTGACAACAGCATCACATGAGTTTACTGTTGTCGAAAACAGTGATCAAATCCCTGAAAATAATCCAGTACAGAGTCCCCCTCGTCCACAAACACCACCGAGAAAATTAGAAAAATCAGTAGGTCCTTTAGTAGGGGGAGCGGTAACTACCCTAGAACCGGCTAGCGGTACTCCTGAACCACCTTCTGAACCAACTCCCAAAAAAACAACTGAGCCCACTACTTTTAAATACAACTTGCAGACGATAGCTACGTTTTTAAGTAATATACTAAGAGGTTGTTATAAATCTGATTCAAGTGAACAAACGGTTAGAACACGTGGTATAATATATAAGGGAATAACAATGATAGCTAAGGTACTCAACTTTTCAAAAAAAGTTAAAGGAGGATACTATATTCCCTCTAAGAAATCGAAGGTAGGAGATAAGAGGGTCAATAAAACCGTAAATAAACGAAGAAGAGTTAAAAAACAGAGAACTTATAGAAAAGAATACAAGAAAGTTCGTAATATTGCTATAAAGACTCATAAAAAAAAAGTAAATAAGATGAAAATTAAACAAAACAAAGCGACTAAACGAAAACGTCGATATTCAAAATAAATTAAAATATAGAATCATGCTTGTCATAAACTTATATCTGTAATAATATCTTTACCTTAGTTTTTAAATTTGATTTTTTTATTTAAGAATAGTATCACCACTATTCAATATTATGTCGTCTCTTCAAAAATATCAGAAAAAAGACCTCGCAACACACATTTACGATACTCCTGATACTTATGTGGGAGGTTCTGATTTAATCGAAGAAACATTACCTGTATTACAGTCGGACGGAACAATTCAACAAGATACATTTGAATATATTCCAGCTCTTTATAATACATTTAATGAAATATTGGTTAATGCGAGAGATCAAGTAGTACGTCTAAATCAACAAAAAAGTAAATATCCTGTAACAACAATCAAAGTCGATATTGATAAAGAAAGTGGGTATATTCGAATTTATAATGACGGTGAAGGTATTGATATAGCTCCTCATCCAAGTGAAAAAGATAAAGATGGTAATCCAATTATGATACCCGAGATGATATTTGGTCACTTACTAACTTCTACTAATTATGAAAAGGATGAAAAAAAAATAGTTGGAGGAAAGAATGGATATGGGGCTAAGTTAACAAACATATTCTCAATTTCATTTATGTTAGAAACTGTGGATCACGTTCGAAAACTAAAATATACTCAAGAATTCAAGAAGAATATGAAAGTTCGTGGAAAACCGAAAATAACTAAATTCACACAAAAACCATTCACCCGTGTTTCATGGATAGCAGATTTTGAAAGATTTGGTTTAGATATTTACAGTGACAAGGTATATCAACTTATCGAAAGAAGGGTATATGATATTGCGGGTGTGACTAACAAAAATATCAATGTGTATTACAATGGAAAAATGATCAAACAGAAAACGTTTGATAAGTATATTGGTTTGTATCTAAAACAAGAAAAAATGATATATGAAGATATTCATGACCGATGGAGTTTGGGAGTGGCTCTATCAACCACTGATAAATTTGAACAGATATCCTTTGTCAACGGTATTGCTACTCCTAAGGGAGGGAAGCATGTAGACTTTATAGTCAAGCAATTAGTTCAAAAATTAACAGCTCACATAGAGAAAAAGGAAAAAACAAAGGTTAAAGATAATTACATCAAAAATTATCTGAAACTATTCATCAATTCTACGATTGAAAATCCTTCGTTTGATAGTCAGACAAAAGAAAGATTAATTACATCTCCTGGTAAATTTGGTTCGAAACCAGTATTATCTGATAAATTATTCAAGAAGGTATTAACACTGGGTATAGTTGATAAGGTATTATCGTTTGCCGAGTTTAAGGAAAACAAACAAGCTAAGAAAACAGATGGTTCAAAAAAGAATAAAATACATGTTCCTAAATTAGACGATGCCAATTGGGCAGGGACAAAGAAATCGGAACAATGTACATTAATTTTGACCGAGGGAGATTCAGCTAAAACAATGGCAATTTCAGGATTGTCTGTTGTAGGTAGAGATAAATACGGAGTGTTTCCTCTCAGAGGTAAATTACTCAATGTTAGAGATGCTTCTATCAAACAAATCACAGATAATTCTGAAATTACGAATCTTAAAAAAATTATAGGATTAGAATCGGGTAAAGACTACAAAGATCTTAAATCACTTAGATATGGTAAGGTGATGATAATGACAGATCAAGATCATGATGGTTCACATATCAAGGGACTAGTGTTAAACATGTTTCATAGTATGTGGCCCTCATTATTGAAGTTAAACTTCATAACTTCAATGATAACACCAATTGTCAAAGTTAGTAAAGGGAAGAAAGTCGTGTCATTCTTTAATCTAACAGATTATCATGAATGGATCGAGAAAACATCAGATTACAAAAAGTGGCACACGAAATATTACAAGGGATTGGGTACAAGTAATACAAGTGAAGCTAAAGAATATTTCAAAAACATGAAAATGAATCATTATCTGTGGACAGATTCAACGGATACATCGATGAATTTGGCCTTCAATAAGAAAGAGTCAGATAAACGTAAAGATTGGTTATATCAATATGATGAGAAAAAGATCTTAGATAGTAAAGAAACAGATATCGCCGTAGAACGATTTATTCACAATGAATTAATTCATTTCTCAAATAGCGATACAAAAAGATCAATTGGGTCCTTGTTTGATGGTTTGAAGCCGAGTCAACGTAAGATTTTATACTCGTGTTTTAAGAGGAAATTATATTCCGAGATTCGAGTAGCCCAGTTAGCCGGATATGTGAGTGAAAATGCAGCCTATCATCATGGTGAAGCTTCACTTCAAGGAGCTATTATCGGTATGGCGCAAAATTATGTAGGATCAAACAATATTAATTTACTGGAACCCAATGGTCAATTTGGAACACGTATTATGGGAGGAGGAGATGCTGCTAGTTCCAGGTATATTCACACAGAACTCAATAAGTTAACTCAATCAATTTATCCAAAAGAAGATTTCCCCTTGTTACAATATGTCGAAGATGATGGTCTACGCGTAGAACCCCATTATTATGTACCTATAATACCAATGGTCCTTGTGAATGGAATGACAGGTATAGGAACTGGATTCAGTACGAACATCCCATGTTTCAATCCATCGGATATATGTAAGAATATTCGAAATATATTAAATGAAAAAGAGTTTACAGAAATGTCTCCATGGTTCAAAGGATTCAATGGATCTATCATAAAAACTGGAGATAAAACATATTTGTGTAAAGGATGTTATAAAGTGTTAGATGCGAAAACAATTGAAATAACGGAACTTCCTATCGGAAGATGGACAGAAGATTATAAAGAAATATTAAACAAGATGGTGATTGAGAGAGGATCCAAAGATAGTAAAGGTATTATTGTTGATTATGAAAATCAATCGACTGATCATTCTGTATACTTCAAAGTATATCTGAAACCAGGTTACTTGGCTACGGCACAATGGTCTGAAGGAGACATTGATAAGATAGAGAAAGATTTTAAGCTAACCACTACAAAACAAACTAGTTTAACAAATATTCATCTCTACAATGAAAACAATACAATTACCAAGTATAACGATGTAGAAACGATTGTTCGAGATTATTCTAAAATAAGATTCAACTTATATGAAAAGAGAAAAACACATCAATTAAATGAATTAGATGCACAAATTGGTTTAATATCATCCAAGTGTAAATTCATCCTTGATATAGTTGAGGATAGAATTGTAATTCACAAGCAAACAAAAGATAAGATTAAAGAACAGTTGGTGTCCATGGATTATCCATTAATCAATGAATCATATGATTATTTATTGAAACTACCTATCTATTCTCTTACTAAAGAAGAGATAGATAAATTAGTAAAAGAAAAAGATGATTTAGTCATGAAGCATGAAACATTGTCGAATCTATCTGTTAAAGATATTTGGTTATCGGAATTAGATGTATTTGAAAAAGAGTATTGTAAATTTCTTAAAAAATAAAATATAATTGATTATATAATGGATCGTTTATATAATATGGATCGATATGGTAATATAGATACTAATGGTGATGGACAAATCAATGAACAAGATGCTGGTTATCAAACAAACACGTTATACAATCCGATTGGATCAGGTGCAGAACAAGTTCAGAGAAATGATTGGGTACAGGAAGCTTATGATGAAAATGGTCATTTATTAACAAATGACTGGGCCGGAAGTGTGGGTGATACAAATAATTCAATGCAAGATTTATTAGATTCTAGTTTTAACAATGGTAGAATACCCGATATCAATATGGTATCCAATGTACAACCTACTAGTAGAGGTGAAGTTATAATTAAAAATGATACACAACAAAATTCGGTGAAAGGTATTGTAGAAGAAACTGCGTTAAGTAATTTATTTTTTTCAAAGGAAAACACAGAAGGATTACAAAAAACTATAAGATACCGTGTATACCAAGCCACAAATACCGTGATAGACGATCAATCTGAACAAGAATTATTCATTGTAATGAGATCTATGTTATTGCAATACGGTAATTTCGGTGTCTCGGCGGCAGGGTTACTTGAAGAATTATTAAAATTAAACAATTATGTATTGGATTATGCTGTGGGTGAAGTCACTTCGAATGTACAGCAATATTTGGTGTATAAAAATGATATAAATTTTTATCCAACTCCCATGGAAAGGCCCGAATATTCAGGTGGTAGCAATAATAATACATATGATATGACTCCTCATATCGGGATCAGTGACAGCTAATCTATTTAAACATTTTTTTATAATAATACTAATGATATCTAACTTATTATCACAGGAAGATAATAATAAACTTACACAATGGATCGATGCCAAAGATAAACCATTATTTATAGTTGGTTATGATGGATGCGGTAAAACCTATTGGGCGTTACAACTTCTCTTAAAATACCATGTTATACAAATAACCAGTGATTTTATAAAATACAGCAAGGATATCAATGCATATCTACAATCCAACCTTCTAAAAAAAGATATCTTTATGATGATTAGTAAAGAAAATCAATACAAAGCTTTATTAGTCGATGATATTCAATTATTCAGTCAACATGATAAATCGACCTTGAATAAGATACATAAGTTTACACAAACATTAAATTATAAACAAATACCGGTGGTATTCGTATGCAATGAAACTACTGACAAATGTATAAAATCAATGAAACTACAAGCCTATGTAATCAAAATTAAATTTAATTTGAATCATTACAAAACTATTTTACAAAAGAATCATATTTCAATAGATAAGTTAAAAACAACAAAAAATCTGAACACTTTGTTATCCAGTGAAAAATTTGAATCAGTGAAAAATGACATATCCAGTAATTTAGAAGATACATTACTGGATATCATCAATAATGATCAACCTGTGAAAGAAATCATAAGAAAAGCTTCTAATGAATATTCTGTTTTATCTCTTAATTTAGTAGAAAATATACCACATTGTTTACAGAAAATTAAAAGGGATATGTTATACAGTACATATAAAGTAATTTGTATAGATGACTATATTGAATACAAATATTTACAATGTAATTTAGATATGGATACTCGAGTCTTTTTTTCAATAGTGTTACCCTTACATTATATAAGAATAGAAAAACCTAGTATATCAACTATAAAATACAATACTTATATTAGTCGATCCATGATACAAATACACAATCAAGGAATCATTAAAGATAAATCAAGTATTTATCTGTCTATATTACAAACTATTTATGAATATATATCATCTGTAAAGGAAACAATTACACTACCTATGATACTTGATAAAATAAAAAAACATTCACTAGATAGGAAAACATTAGAAAAACAGATTAAAGTGTTTAATTATTATTATAACAAAACAGTAACAAAAAAACAGGTAGTGAATATTTTAAAACAACTTACTTTTTAACTTTACTTAGCGTATATTTAGTGATAACTTGTCGATTAAGATAGATTTCATCCATAGCTGTCTCGGCTTGTTCTGAGGTTAACACTTTTTGAAGACTTTCTTGAATTATTTTTTTGCTAACAGGTGCTTTGGTATTTCTCTCGTTACACCTAAGTTTGCCTGCATCAGTGTTTAAGTCACTTATATTATAGGATCGCATAAATCCTGTTATTTTAGGTTCTAGTTTTTTATTTCTAAGAGCTTTTAATTCTCTGACTTGTTTTTCAAGTTCTTTTATCTTTTCATCGGCATCTAACCATTCTTTAACATTAATTTTAAAGTGTTCCAATTGATCTTTAGGTATTTCAGGTAGAATATTCATTTATTAATACTATAATAAATTATCGTTTAAATAAATATAAGAAAATAATATTCTTATTATAGAAATATTTAACCTGAAACAATTTACAGATGCCATCCATTAAAGAGAGAGTCACGAAAAAATGTCACAGCGACCCACGTGTTACGATTGATACGATTCATTCCAACTTGATAAAAGATATGGATGAATCAGATAAAAATAGTTATTATCTAGATAATGGTTTGTTATTAGATTCGTATTATTCGAAAGATCTAAAAGAAAGTGTAAAAAAACCGGTATCCGAAACAAGTGTGTTAAGTTATTTCACATGTCCAGAACAAGAACCTGAACCTGAATCGAGTACATCGTATAATCATTTATCTGATGACAAAGATATCATAGATTATTATATGTCAAATATAGATGATAGTTATGTAGTCAATAATGAAATTGTAATGAATGATAAGTGTAAATTATGTGGCCATAGTATGTCATTTGGATTAATCGATAGTGAGTTGGTTTGTCAAAAATGTGGATATACAGAAGATATTATTATAAACAGTGAGAAAACATCTTATAAAGATCCACCTAGAGAAGTAAGTTATTTTGCCTATAAACGTATCAATCATTTTAACGAATGGTTGGCTCAATTTCAAGCAAAAGAAAGTACTGAAATAAGTGAAGAAATCTACAAAAATATATTTGAAGAAATTCAAAAAAATATGAATTTAGATATACAAAAAATTAAACCCAAACAAGTCAAAAGTATTCTTAAAAAATTAGGTTACAACAAATATTATGAACACATTCCCCACATTATTAATGTGATGAGTGGTAAAAAAGCACCCAGCTTATCTAGAAAAGAAGAAGAACAATTAAGAACACTTTTTAAGGAAATTCAAATTCCATTTAGCAACAACTGTCCTCCCAATCGAAAGAATTTTTTATCTTATTCCTATGTGTTGCACAAATTTTGTGAATTATTAGAATATGATTATTTATTACCCTATTTCCCGTTATTAAAGAGTCGTGAAAAACTGTTGCAACAAGATCAAATATGGAAATTAATTTGTAATGATTTAAATTGGCAATTTATTGAGAGTATTTAATAATGGAATCCGTTGATATAAACATTATGAGGGTAAACCATGTCGATAGTAGCGAATGTTGTGGCGGCGACTAAGCCTACGGTAACGGCTTGAGATTTAAGTACACCACAGGTAGGTATCAATAAAGTGGCCAAGGTAACTACTGAAAACAATACAATATATTTGAGTAAATTTTCCTTGTTTAAAGAGGTCTTTTTATTGTTGGAAACTTCATCTTTTAACTCTTTCAATTCTTTCATTATAATGTAGAATATATTAAATTTTACGTTATAAAGTTACTTAAAAAAATATTACATCTACTATAAAAATGAGTGAAGTTGATCAAGAGCAAAAAACAGATTACCTCGATGTGGACGATTCAATTCCAGGACAAAACTATGTATGTCTATCATTTGTTTCACCCGAAGATCTAATTCAAAAGCGTGAAGCATTCAATGTTACCAAGTTCCTTCAATCATATTGCAAGGATGAAGATTTAGATTTCAAAACTGTATATTCTAAATATGAAGATTTCGTTTACAAATTTTCTGATAAATTACAGCGAGATTTTGATGAAAAGAATGATTTCCAGACTAGTGTACGAGGTGTAAAGGTTCGAGGAGTATTTGATACTCGTCAAGCAGCTGAAACAAGGGCAAAGAAACTATCGACTCTAGATTCCACTTTCCACGTATTTGTAGGACAAGTTGGATACTGGTTACCTTGGGACCCATGCGCCGATGGAGTTCAAGACGAAGTTTTCCAAAATACTCAGCTAAATGAAATGATGGAGCGGTACCAAGAAAACAACATTAACCGTGATGTCTTCTATGAAGAACAAAAGCGAGAAAAGGTTAAGGCCGCTCGAGAAGAAGCACTCAGATCTCGTAGAGAACAGCTAGAAAAACAGACTCTAGAAGCGGCCGATCCCGAACCAGAAACAGTTGAGAATAGTATTGAAGAAATTGTCGACGGTGTAGAAGAAGTTGCCGAGGGAGTTGAAAAGGTGGAGGAAGGTGTTGAGCAGGTGGAAAAGGAAGTTGTCAAGGAAGTTCACACTGTAGAGGATAGTGTTAAGCAGTCACTAGAATCGGTAGACCCTTGGTTAGCAAACAAGCTAGAGTCGACAGAGCCTGAACCCGAGCCAGTAGCTGAGCCTGAACCCGAGCCAGTAGCTGAGCCCGAGCCAGTAGCTGAGCCCGAGCCAGTAGCTGAGCCCGAGCCAGTTTCGGAGCCTGAACCTACTGAAGACTGTTGAAACTAAATATATTTTTATTAATTTACTTACAATAACTGTGACAATTTATAGTTGAATCATCAATTATTTATTTGAGTTATTTTATACTATACTATATATGGAATCACTTTTGTCTATAGTATGTATCCTTTTCTTTTCTATATTAACTTATTCAATTATAAGTGGCCATAATTTACAAAAAAATCATAAGAATACATGCCGCAAAATACTAATAGCCGAAGATATGGATATGTTAACCATTCTTAATTATATATCCGGAATGTCAGTTGATCAGTTAAAGAAACGATGTCAACAATTGGGTGCCACTGAATTATTTTTAAATTCAACCAATGATCCTATCGAATTAAAACTATTTATTTTAAAAAATACAGATACAGGGACTATTATACCCAGTGGAGAAGCTGAATTAGAAGAGTATGAATCACAAAGCTCTACAAGAACTATAAATGAAGAACCAACTCAACTGGAACCTATAATAATTACTGATGAAGATGTTAGTTATAAAATAGAATTATTGGGAGAAGAGTACAATTAATTATATTAGTTATGTTATATGAATATAGCATTTATACTGTTTTTATTGGGTATTTTGATGATAGTTGCAGGTTACACTAACCAAATATCACCAAAATGTAACAAAGATATTCAAATAAAAATAATACCTAGAGATGTATATGATGAAATACTCTATAATCAAGAACTAGTTGATTCATCGTTCAACGATATGTTGTAATTTATTTACAAACTCGATAATAAATACTTTCACCACTTTTTTCACTATATCGAATTATCTTGCAAATGTTACCTGGACATAATCTGATTAATTTAGCCATAGGATCAGTTCTCATTATAATAGGTAGTTGATGAATTAGTGAATTTGTTTCTTGTAATATTTTTTCTATTTCATCCTTTTTTCGAATCGGTATATGGATTGGAACCAATGAATGATTCAATAGATTTCTATATAATGTATCGATAAATAGAATATGTACATTTCTAAAATAATATTTGCTCATTTCAAAATCATTTTCTTTCATTTCATTTTCTATTTGAGGATTGAGACCATTACTTAGTTCATCTAATCCTTTATGATACATAGATTCTATATTTTTCTCAATATTTTCGGAAACAGGTTCATTAATAATTACAAATAAACTATCTTCTTTATCAAACATATTTTCTTCATCATCAACTTCAATATCATCTTGTTTATACATTTTTGTCAATTTATCACAACAAGTTTTATTAATTTTGGGGCCAGTTAAATGAAGCTGTGGAAAGTTGTAATAAATGATATGAAGTTTGTGAGAAGGTATAGCTAAATTAGACAAACTTACATTACATCCAGAATTCATGATTGATTTGTCATTTTGATTGTTATACATAATTTCAAGTTCCTTCAAAGAAACATCATTGATAGGAGAAACATCCCACTCATCTTTTAAAATTTCTTTCAGTGTTTGTCTAGAGTTATATACCTTCTGTAAGAGATGCATTATTGTATATAGTATATGATTATATTTTTAAATCAAATTTTTAAAATATCTATTTAAAGGTTGATTTATATAGTTAATATAACTTACTTATGCATTCTATTATTTATTACCCATACAACAATAACTACAGGTGTTTATTAGAATATATTTATGATAATTATTCAGATGAAATAACTAATATTGTTTATTTGAGTGAATCAACCATGAATAGCTATCGATTCGGATTCAGACGGTCTGAAGAACTTAAAAAAGTGAAGTCCATAGTACCCCATGACTGTGATATTAAATTTACAGAAACAATCGATGGTAAAGAAATGACTTTTGAATGTAAACTCGAAACTATAACAGATAATTGTCATGGTGGATCCCGTATGTTCACGCAATCACTTGGTCATGACGGAGTGGAAGATAGGCTGTTAAAGAGGTTAACCATTTCATCTGAAACACGAGATAATTTGATCTTATTTGTAGACAATATGAAAGAATATATAAAAGAAAAACATGAATCTCAAAAGAAATCTACAAATGACACAATACGCATCTACTACTATCAAAAAGAATTTTGGACTCTTTTATCAAAATTACCTAAGAGACCTATCGAAACTTTGTATCTGAAACAGGGAGAAAAGGAAAATCTTTTATCCATGGTCGAAAAATTCTTTGCAAAAGAAACTAGAGATTTATATTTATCATTTGGAATGCCATACAAACATATCGTAATGTTGTAT
>MDTG01248416.1_pt1 | contig 12691 bp, 10 predicted proteins | sample 811421 | NCBI WGS metagenome assembly MDTG01 (sample SAMN05326645, study PRJNA326480) | marine metagenome | isolation source: seawater | place: Pacific Ocean: South East | collected 2011 | reverse complement strand
CCAACACATAATTGCGGTCATCACAGAGACCAAGCCTGTGGCTAATTTTGAAAGGCCTTCAATAAAGTAATAGCCATGCCAGATATTGATAATTGAAATGGCATGGGTCACACCACACAGAAAAATAAACGCCGCAAACATGCCAAAAATCCAATTAAACTGCAGGTCTGAACGTTTAAGCACTAAATACACTAATGCCAAAGGAATCAGGCTATAAGCAATAACCGTGAGGATTTCGCCGCCAACATGCAGCATTAATAGATCTGAGCGCCATAATAAACAGTGGCCATGTGGCATAAAGCTACCATCTAGCAGCTTTTCAAAAAAGGTCATGGGTCTTCCCTGCATTCATATAGGTTAACACTAAGCGCGCTGACCAAAATTAAAGATGTGTTGTGACAGGTGCCCTGTCAAAACCATCCCATTGGGCCAGAACCTCTGCTGTTAATCCGTGGGACTGCAATGAGTATAGATGAAGAAATGAACAAGCAGGTAAATCCTGGTTAAGGTACTTTGAAGGGGCAAGGTCAGCACCGAACAGGTGGCGTTCTAAAGCTGCTCAATATTGATCAAGCTGGCATTGGCGTGCTGTAAAATAGCCTCGCGCTGATCGGGTGTCTTTTTATGCCAATTGGCATAGACCATTTTGTTTCTTGGGTTAGCGGTGAAGGTATCATGATGCTCATCCATGAAACGCCAATATAAGGCATTTAACGGGCAGGCATTATGGCCGGTTTGCTCGGTGACCTTGTAACGGCAGTCACTGCAGTAATCGCTCATTTTTTTCACATAGTTGCCACTGGCCGCATAGGCTTTTGAGCCCACAATGCCACCATCGGCGAACTGACTCATGCCACGGGTGTTGGGCATTTCGACCCATTCAATGGCGTCAATGTAGATGCCTAAATACCACTGATCCACTTGGTCAGGGTGAATACCCGCCAGTAAACTAAAATTACCTGTGATCATTAAGCGCTGAATATGATGCGCATAGGCATAATCTAAGGACTGCGTTATGGCCTGCTTTAGGCAGTTCATATGGGTTTTACCCGTCCAGAACCAGCTGGGTAAATCACGGCTGGCCGACAATGCATTCAGTTGTGCATACTCTGGCATGTTGGCCCAATAAATCCCACGAATGAATTCTCGCCAACCCAGTATTTGCCTGACAAAGCCTTCTATTTGCGCCAAGCTAATGGTGTCTTTATTTTTTTGATAATGGGCCACAGCTTGCGACACCACTTTTACTGGGCTGATCATTTTTGCATTTAGGGCAAACGATAGGCGGCAATGATATAAGCTCCATTGGCGTTTAGCCTCAGCCTGGTTTGATTCACTCTTATCAAGCTGTGATGTCATGGCATCTTGAAACTGGCCAAACTGACGCAGACCATGCTCACAAAAATAATCCAACAACTCGTTAGCTTGTTGACGATTCACTGGCCACAGTAAGTCCGGTGTTTCGACACCTATGGTTTGAATTTTATGGCGTTTAATGCGTGCTAAAATGTCGCGCACATCATTGTTGAATACCAAGGGTTTAGGCACATGGGCGAAATCTTCGGCTTTTATTTTATTGCGGTTTTCACCGTCGTAATTCCAGTGTCCACCTACCGGGTCATCACCGTGCATTAATACATTAAAACGTTTTCGCATTTTGCGATAAAACGCTTCCATACGATGGCGTTTGCCTTTTTTAAAGTCTTTTTCGCACTCTGCTTGGTTTAAATAAAAGTGCTCGGTTTCATAGGCTTGGTTTTCAATATTAAGGCGGCTCACCATGTGGCTAATTTGTTCGCGCAAGCGGTATTCATCCGCCAGCTGATATTCAAAGCGCTGAATTTTATATTGATCCACTAGCGAGGTTATCAGGTCAGGTAAGGTTGCAAACCCTTGTGTATCATCTAGGTTTAGATGCAATACTTGGTAACCTGCTTTTTTTAAACCGTTGGCAAATTGCTCCATGGCACAAAAAAAGGCGCTGATTTTTTGAATGTGATGAGGCACATATTGCGCTTCTTGGTGCAGCTCGGCTAACACATAAAGGGTTGCATCATCTTTGGTTTTAAACCAAGTGTGCTGTGCATTGAGTTGGTCACCTAAAATAAGCCTAAGTGTTTGGTACTTGGATTTCATGACTTAGCGCCTTGATGAAGTGTATTGTTGGAAGACTGTCCTGCACACCGTTTGGAGCAATACTTTACCTGAGGCCAATCCCGCTCCCATTTCTTGCGCCAACTAAATGGTCGCTGGCACACCACACATATTTTAGAAGGAAGGTGCTGTTTTTTCATATCAAATGGGCCAATCAGCCGCGTCTACAGAGTCTAGCTGTGTCAGCGTGTCTCGGCCTTGCCACTGAGTGATAAATGCGCCTTTTGCATCATAGAGTTGTGTTTGTTTTTCGATATTAAAAAAGCGCCCGCCTCTTGGGTCTGCGCCCACTCCCGCAATGTATTGCCAGTTTCCCCAATTTGATGCCACGTCATAATCTAGGAGTTGTTGCTGAAAATACGCCGCCCCAAAGCGCCAGTCCAGCGCCAGCTCGTTCACAAAACAACTGGCTACAATTTGACGACCACGATTCGACATATACCCTGTGGCATTTAATTGATGCATACACGCATTGACTAACGGATACGGGGTTTCACCCTTACACCATTTGGCAAAGCGCTCTGGGTAAAAACTGGTTAAAGGTTTATCTTTGGCGTTACCTTGAAACAAAAAACTTCGCTTCCCGTTTTGCAATAACAACCATTGAAAATATTCACGCCATAATAATTCAAAACCAATCCAGTAAGTGGAATCGTTAGCGCCTTGCTCATGTTCATATTGCTTAAGGCGTTGCCAAATTTGTTTTGGGGAAATATTACCGATGGCAAGGTAAGGGCTAAATTTGGTGGAGCTTGACCAGTCATCCAGTTCATTACGGGTTTGTTTGTAGGTATCCGCTAGGCGAGTTTCAAAATAGGTTTTCAGGTGGTTTTGTGCATGCATTTCACCACCTGAAAAATCAAGCTCTGACACCCCAGTTGAGTCGATTGCCACCTGTTGAAATTCACGAGCGTATTGATGCAATTGACTGATAAATGCTTGATGTGGGCGGCCAAAATCATCCCCCTCAAATGGCGCTGGCCAAGGCTGAGGCATGGTCGCTGAGATTGGCGATACCGGCGTGCCTTTTTTTTCCATGGTATTGCGAAAGCGAGAAAATGAACCCAGTGGTCCAGGCTCAATATCATCGGCATTGAATAAGGTGGTATTCCATCTGCGCACAACAGCAAGGTTAGTATGTTGGCTTTCAATTCTAGAGAGGGCTTGTTGTTCAAACCAACCCACTTGATGGGCGACCCCAAGGGTTTGCACATTATGCTGACGAATAAATTGCGAGACGGCCTCGCTTGGCTCACCTACCAATAGCATTAAACTGTGACCACGGCGATGCAACTGCTTATTGAGGTCGATGAGTGACTCACACAGGAATCTCCAGCGGTTATGACACATGGCTTTTTGTTGATAGTTGCGATGCTCAAAATCCGCAGGGTTCAACACATAAACAAAGGCCACGCTCTGGGCGCAGGCTAATACCGCCTGAAGGCCTGGGTTATCCTCAATACGTAGATCTTGTGTAAACCAGAAGGCAGCTCGGGTCATGTTAGTGGTCTCTTAAGCCATGGCAGCGTATATGCCCAGTAAGCGGTGGAACTGATGGTTAAAAGCTGGGCGGCACGCTTTACTCAGTTATTTACGTAATCACAGTAATATTGGTTCATTCAGGAAACTTAATGGATCTAAAAGCCTTCTTTAAGCGTAGACTGCTTAAATCACTCTTGAGGGCTATGACATGCTGTCATTATTTAAGAAAGACCCAGTAAAAAAGTTAAAAAAAGCCTACATGGCAAAACTAGAGCAAGCCATGCACGCACAAAGAAATGGGGATATTAAAACCTACTCACAGTTAAGCACGGAGGCTGAAGCAATTAACGCTGAGATCACCAAGCTTGAAGCGCAATCTTAGGTAAGGGTTAAAAGCCTTTTTTAAATACGAAGCGCACAAGGTTGCTTTCATTTTGCACTTCAAAATAAAATTTGGCGTTTTCTATATTCATAAGGGTGAACCATTGCTGGTTATCCATAAGAATTTTTAGGTTGCCATTTTTATCCAGCTTGACCGTTTCCGTGCCTAGTTCCTTGGGGAGACGCATGTTTTTAATGGAGGGGCTACGAAAGCGTAATGTGATGGAATCACCCTCTTCAGGGCTGAAGTCTTTTACGGTATCTGGTGAATCTAGCTGCCAAGCATCCACCACAAACTGATCGGCCCCCGGGCCACCGTAGAGTGTGTCTTTGCCCTCACTCTCATAAAGGGTGTCGTTACCTTCACCACCGTAGATTGCATCATCAAACGAGGTGCCAATCAGCTCATCATGATTGCCCGTGCCGTAAATACTATGAGTATCATTGCTGGCACACACGAGTACAGAAAATAAAAAACCAAAGGCCATCCAACAATATTGAACCCAATTATTTGTAAAATAATGAGATTTGATAATCATAACCATTCCATAATACGCATGTCTCTTCTTGCTAGGTAACAAGAGCTAGAGTCGCCCAAAGTCTAACACACAAGTACAGCGCACCAAGGTAGCCACCAGCAACCAAAATCGAACCACGTCAGTGCAAGCTTAATGATCTGATAATAACGCTTCGCTTAGGCTTGTGCATAATGCACAACATCGATAAAACATTACCGGCCTAAGCCGCCTCAAAATAGTCCGTGGCATAATAGTTGCCAATCCCTTCGTGTTCATTAAAAACAAAAAGGGATCATTATGACGACTCAAACAAGCGCAAAAGAGCAGGACTTTCCCCTCACTCCTGTGCCCATGGATCAACGCAAAAGTGTATGGTCAATGGGGTTGGTGCTACTGGGCTTTACTTTTTTTACAGCCACAATGTGGGCGGGTGGTAGCATTGGTGTCGCTTTCGATTTTTCAACCATGCTTATGGTGTTATTAATTGGTAATCTTTTACTTGGCACATATGCCGCCATACTCGGTTACATCGCCGCAAAGTCGGGCTTAAATACAGCACTTATGAGCCGATTTACCTTTGGTGAAGTGGGCAGCAAGCTTTCAGATTTCATTCTCGGTTTTACTCAAATTGGTTGGTACGCTTGGGGAACCGCAACCATGGCCATTTTGCTAATTAAATTAACCGGCCTTCCTGAAAGTCTTACTCAACCACTGATGATCTTATTTGGTTTTGGTTTTTGCATCACCGCTTTTATTGGCTACCGTGGACTTGAAATACTCTCTCGTTTTGCGGTTCCAGCCATGATCATCTTAGTGGGTGTCAGTATGGCCATCGCCACATCCGACGCAGGTGGATTAAGTGGTTTAATGGCGATTACACCAAGCGACGACATGACAATAGCCGCTGCAATTACCTTAGTATTTGGCACCTTTGTTAGTGGAGGCACACAAGCCACCAACTGGACCCGTTTCGCTAAATCAGGTAAAACCGCCGTGATCGCCACATTACTGGCCTTCTTTTTGGGTAATGGATTAATGACGTTAATTGGTGCCTTTGGTGCATTGGTTTACCAGCAAGCGGATATCGTCGACATCATGGTGGCTCAGGGCCTTGCCACTTTAGGCATCTTGATGCTGTTTCTTAATCTTTGGACGACTCAAGACAATACGGTTTACAACTTTGCCGTTGCCGGATGCAACCTCGTTCGTACCCGCCGTCGTAAGACCGTCACCGTAGTAGGTGCTGCCATCGGTACCGTACTTGCGGTACTGGGCATGTATGAATGGTTAATTCCGTTTCTTATTTTGCTGGGCACATTTATCCCACCCATTGGCGGTGTCATTATGGCCAGTTACTTTGTTAGTTATAAGCGCCAATACCCTTCACTTGAAGACACCACCCTTCCTGATTTTAATTTTCCAGGTCTAACTGCTTATGCTGTGGGTTCACTTGCGGCATATAGCTCACCATGGATTGCACCGATTGTCGGTGTGTTGGTAGCTGCATTGGCATTCAGTGTTTTGATTCTGGTGGGTCAGGCGGTACGTGAACGCCGACTGCAAACCTTTGGTGCCGCTTAAATGGCGTTATATTGTCGCGATCTTTCAAGCCTAAAAGGGCTTGAAAGTATCCACTTACGAGGCGGCTCAAATGGCGCCAGTAATGAAATTCGCTGGCCATACGTGGCGGAAAACCGCTCATTTGAACCCTGGATAAAAGGAGGCGAGTTGGTTTTTGTCACGGGCATAAGTCGCCACCGTACTCCTGAGAATTTGGCGCAAGCGCTTTATGAAGGTAAAGCCTGCAATATTGCAGGCTTGGTTGTGCTAACAGGGGATGCGTTTATAAGCCGTTTACCTCAATCCTTGTGTAAGTTGGCTGACGAACTGAATCTGCCCTTATTTGAGCAGCCCTATTCATTGCCCATGGTAACCGTAACCGAAACCATCAGTCGGGCCATCGTAAAAGCCGAACAAATGGGGGGCCTGATGTCGGCTCCAGAACTCGACTCCCAAAGCGTCGAGCTATTGTCGTCTTGGCTTAGACACATGGGAAACCAAAAGGCCATGGCGCAGGATTTAAAGTGCCACCGGAATACGATTCGAAATCGTTTGAAGCAAATAACCCATGTAAAGGACTGCGCAGAAGCACAGATGGAGTATTTTAAACAACTTCTGTTAACCCATCTGTTATCCAAGTCCTAACCAAAGGCTAAAACACATTTTAGGAATTAGTATGTCTCACCACCTAGACGCTATTGTCAACGCGCGTTTACAGGGCAAAGAAGGCCTGTTTAGTTTGGAAATGGCTAATGGCCGTTTTACCCAAATACGTCCTCAATTAAACCCTGTTATCCCGACAGAAAAACAATTAGACGCATCCGCCAACCTTGTATGCTCCCCTTTTGTTGAGCCACACATTCACCTAGATGCGGCGTTGACCGCAGGGGAGCCACGCTGGAACAAAAGCGGTACGTTATTTGAGGGCATTGAATGTTGGTCAGAACGTAAAAAAAGCTTAAATCAACAGGACGTTATTACTCGTGCAAGCCAAACTCTTGAAATGTTTGCCGCCCACGGCATTCAATACGTGCGAACACACGTGGATGTCACTGACCCCAAACTCACCGCCCTTAAAGCGATGCTGGAGTTGAAAGAACGTGTTGGGCATTTAGTGGATTTGCAAATAGTGGCGTTTCCTCAGGAAGGCATTATTTCCTTTCCAAATGGCAAAGCATTAATGGAAGAGTCAATTCGCCTCGGGGCGGATGTCGTTGGCGGTATCCCCCATTTTGAATTTACTCGAGATACAGGTGTGGAATCTGTTGATTGGTTAATGGAATTAGCACACAAACATGACTTAAGTGTGGACGTTCACTGTGATGAAATTGACGATCCTGAATCACGCTTTTTAGAGGTCCTCGCCGCCAAGGCGCTTAAACTGGATTACGGGACGAGAGTATCCGCCAGTCATACGTGTGCGATGGGCTCATACAATGATGCATACTGCAGTCGTTTATTTCGATTACTGCAAAAGTCCGATCTGCGCTTTATGTGCATGCCAACAGAAAACCTTCACCTACAAGGCCGATTTGATTCATACCCCAAACGACGCGGGATTACCCGTGTCCCCGAGTTATTAGAAGCGGGATTAAAAGTCGCCTTTGGACAAGATTCTATTCGCGACCCTTGGTATCCCATGGGGAATGGTAACTTACTGCGCACACTTGATACCGGGCTTCATGCTTGCCATATGTTGGGGATGGACTGGATAGATTCTTCGTTAGAATTAATTACAGATAATGGCGCTGCTGCATTAAATATCAGTGAATATGGTATTGAAAAAGGCTTACCTGCTCGCTGTATTATTCTTCAAGGTGAAACACCATACGAGGTATTACTTGGGCAACAACAAGCGCTAGCATCCATACGCGATGGAAAAATCATTATGCAAAGAGAATACAAATCACCGCAAAGCGCGTTAACCAATTAACTGCCTATTTCCATTTACCTTTTGGCTATGACCAAATAATACGTTTATTTGGTCAACGTCTGCCTACAATAAAAAGATTGTCGATTTACACCCATTCTTTTGCCTTTTTGCATATTGATACTCACTAGGCGCAAGGCCTATGCTGAAATGACAATTAGGTCGTGGAGGCACTATGAATAAATTACAACTCATCATGGTTTGCGGTGTGGTACTAGCAGCAGGCGTTACCTTTCAGGTGGCATCGAATGCAAAACTGAATCAAGCATCCAACCTGACGGCGACTCACGCGATGGCAAAAGAATCCAGCTCATCGCTGAGTGTAAACAAAATCAATTAGCCGTTCGCCCATTAGGTGAAATCGTCACTTGCACCCATATAGTCAACTCTGACATAGGGTGCGCAGGCGTTTAATTTAAGAAGTTCGGGAAACCACCAGTTTAATCCCCAAGGCCAACATGGCGCCTCCAAGAATTCGATCCAACCAATGACCCAACCGTTGAAACTGCTGAAAAATAGCAGGCCGAGTTAACAAGCTTACTACCAATGAAAACCACGAAAATTGAATCACCATCATCCATGCGCCATAAATGGCAATTTGATAAACGGGCATGTCTTGCGAAAGTACCAAGGTAAACAATGAAACAAAGTAAATAGGGGCTTTTGGGTTAAGCGCATTACACAAAAATCCGATGCCAATGGTTTTCATTGCCGAGTATTGCTTAACGGGTTTGAGGTTTATGGCGTCAGTCTGGGCCTTTGCAGGTAACCCCTTGATTCCCAGATAAATCAAATAGCCTCCCCCGAGTATTTTTATCACCCAAAGCGCACTACTTGAATTGGCGATCAGTGCCGCTAAACCGAATGCAGAGTAGATAATATGCACCGACAAACCCAGCGTAATCCCCAAGCTCACCAGTAAACCAATACGCTTACCATGACTAAGGGTTTGCTGGGTAACCAGCACAAAATCAGGCCCAGGCGAAGCCGCCGCCAATAGATGAATAGTGGTGACTAATAATAAGCCTTGCAGTAATTCCATGGTCTCTCCTTTAAGCGCTCGCCATGATAACAAATGTCTATTCGAGCCAACATAAAAACCCGCCATGCCCTGTTATTGAATTAGCATGTTGTTATATGTCTATTTTCGGGGTCAATCCTGTGAGTAGTTTGTATGATAATGTCTATTTTTATTTACGTTTTTTGTGACTCGTTATTCTAGCATTCACGCTTAAGTCCCTATATTTACTGGTTAAATTACATATTATGTCAATTATTGAGGGGGTTTAAGCTATTCACATACTAGACATTCCCTTATATGATCCATGCCACTTTAGAATAACCATAATTGGCGAGCCAGCCCCGCTCACAAGGGATCACAAAGATTCCACGTTAGAGCTAATCCGTTCGCCAGCTCATATTTAGGTGATATCGCGTCATGACAAAATCCACCACTGCTACCCTGACGAACCCATTCGCTCAAGCGAAGGAAGTAGAGTTCAGCATTCCTGGCCAAGCGGGTTACGAGCCCGGCCTTTACGAAGAAAGTCTGAAAAAAGGCTACGACCTGATTAACCGCCCAAAAACTGCCCCTGGTGTGGATGCCATTACGCGCCAGCACAGTAAAAACCGTATGACCATTTGGGAGCGCATCTCGGTTCTTACTGACGAAGACCCTCAAGTACTGTTTCAAAACTGGGGTAAAAATCTTGATGGGGCGGGCATAGTGACCGCCGTGGTTAAAATTAATGGCCGTGATGTGGCGTTATACGGGCACGATTTCACCATTCGTGCCGGCTCTATGGATGCCACCAACGGTAAAAAGCTAGCCCGCTTATTTGAGCTGGCCGGTAAGCGTCGCATTCCTCTTGTGGGATTAAACGACAGCGCGGGTGCTTATGTGCCAGCCGGTGTGGGTGGCCTTGATGGATATGCCGAAGCCTTTACCGCACTGCGTAAAATTTCAGGCGTAGTACCGTCTATCATGTGTATGTTTGGTTTTAATGCCGGTGGCGGTTCGTACTTACCTCGTCAAGGCAGCTTTATGATTCAGCCAAACGATACCTTTTTTGGTTTAACCGGCACCGGCGTTGTGAAAAGCGTACTGGGCGAAGATGTGACACCGGATGAGTTAGGCGGCCCGGGTGTCCACAGCCAGAGCGGTGTAACGGACTTTGTCGTAAAAGATGAGGTTGCAGCCCTTAAAAAAGTAAAACGTTTATTAAATTATTTACCCGATAACAACAGCGAGTTTGCACCGTACCAAGAAACGTCTGATCCCATTGATCGTAAAACTTGGGACATCGACATCCTGCTGAAAAAAGCGTTCAACAGCCCAAGCGGTTTTAACACACCCTTAGATGTCAGCATCATTATTCAACAATTATGTGACCACGGCGATTTCATGGAAATTCAACCTGATCGCGCCCGTAACACCATTTGTGCCCTAGGTCGCATGGGTGGCAACGTCATTGGTTTTGTGGCGAATAATTCAGCGGTGGCGTCAGGCCAAATTGATATCGCAGCCGCTTATAAAAACGCACGCTTCATCCGTTTTTGTAACCTTTATAATATTCCGGTGATCTTCATGGAAGACACCACCGGCTTCTTACCAGGTAAAGAGCAAGAGTCCCTTGGGATCGTGCAAGCGGGACGCGCCATGCTGGATGCCATTATTGATTTACGCACGCCACGCTTTTTGCTCATTATTCGTAACGCCTTTGGCGGTGCGTATGCCTCTTACAATAATTACCCAACCGGTGCCGACTTTGTGGTGGCGCTGCCGTCTACTCGTGCAGCGGTAATGGGTCCTGCCGGTGTTGAGTTTGTTTATAAAAATGAATTGCGTGCTATTCGTGGTGCAGTGAAAAGCGGTGAACAAACCGCGCAGTGGGGTAAAGAGCAAGAAGCCCTACTTGGTAAACGCTACGAAGAAGAATTAATGAACCCCAATGAAGCATTGAGCCTCGGCAGTATTTCACAAATTGTGATGCCCTGTGATCTGCGCAAAGTATTGGGTGAAAATATGACGTTCCATTTAAGGCACTACACACCTGAGCCATTTAACGCCGTGCAACGTGAATTTTTCTAAAGTTGCTAAACATGTAAAAGGGCATTACGCACGATAACATTTGATTTAACCGTCACTTTATCGCGCGCAAGCGCCCTCCCACTGAACTAAGATTTAAATTGAGAGACGTGGTTTGTTCTCTTTGAAACACAAAATATTGTAGGAGCGCACCCTGTGCGCGATTTAAAAAATATGTCAAACGAATACTATTTAAATAACCCGCTCATCCATAAAGACCGTCAACTCGGCGGTGCATTTAGTGAATGGGTGCAATCTTTTGATTGCTCTAATATGCGCCCATTGATTATTTGCCGTGGGCCTATTCGTATCGAAGCTATGGATGTCTTTACTGAAATGGGCATCGAACATTATGGTATTTTATTATCTGAAAAAGACAGCATCGTTTACCAAAATGCCCTCGCTCCTGAATTGCGCCAATTAACCGACCCTAATCGTGTTCACCGTGTACCGGATTACACTGGGGTGGATAAAAACGAGCGTAATGTTCGCATACAACAAATCATCCAGATTGCAAAAGATAACGGCTACAACAGCATTTTTACCGGTTATGGCTTTATGGCCGAAGATGAATCCATGGTAAGTGCCATGGAAAAAGCCGGCTTAAACTTTATTGGCCCGTGCTCTAAAACTGTTCACGATGCAGGTCTTAAAGACGAGGCTAAGCGTACCGCATTAAAAGTGGGTGTAAGTGTGACACCCGGTCTGGATAACGCCACAGCCCTGACCCTATTAAAAAAACACAAAGATGAAAAAGCCTTATTAGCTGTTGTTAAAAAAGAAAAGCTCACACTGGATCAAGCAAAGTTTGACGCCTGCGAATCCCTCGAAGATAAAGCAGACGTGGTGTTAACCGCCAGTTACGAAAAAGGCGTTGACCTATATAGCATCGAAGAGCTTCAGCAAACCATTGCCGAGCAAGTTATTGAGATTGGCAAGCAATTCCCAGAAAACCGCGTGCGCTTAAAATGCATCGGTGGTGGTGGCGGTAAAGGCCAACGTATTTTACCCAACCCCGCTTCTTTCGAAGGTGACATAAACGCACAGCTGGATGAAGTGGCGAAACTGGCCCCTTCGTTGGTGCTTGAAATCTTGAACGAAGTAAAAGCCACCGGACAAGGTGATAATAAAAATATTTTAATTGAATTAAATATTGAAACCACCCGCCACCAAGAAATTCAGGTGATTGGTAATGGTGATTGGTCCCTAGCCTTAGGTGGTCGTGATTGTTCATTACAAATGCACGAACAAAAATTACTTGAAGTGTCGGTCATCTGTGAAGATTTAGAAAACGCACTCACACAAGCGGTTAAAGATGGCCGTGACAGTGAAGCCAGTGTCTTAAATCAAGATATTAAAACCCTACAAAAAATGGAAGAAGAAGCCGAGCGCTTCGCACAAGCGGTGGGCCTAGACAGCGTTTCGACCTTTGAATGTATTGTGGATCGCGACAAACACTTCTTCATGGAAATGAACACCCGTATTCAGGTGGAGCATCGCGTCACCGAATTGTGCTATAGCTTGAAGTTCACCAACCCTGACAATGACAATGAATACTTCATCGTTGAAAGTTTGGTT
>MDTG01198835.1_pt1 | contig 12691 bp, 15 predicted proteins | sample 811421 | NCBI WGS metagenome assembly MDTG01 (sample SAMN05326645, study PRJNA326480) | marine metagenome | isolation source: seawater | place: Pacific Ocean: South East | collected 2011 | reverse complement strand
TTGACTCATTTGAAAGTAAATCATATAAAAGATATGCTAAATATTGAAATTCAGATTCATCGCCTTTTAATAAAAGTTGTATCAAAGTTAAACGTTGCATGTACAATTCATTACTAGTAAATTCACGAACAATTTGATTTATGGCTTTTTGTTTCATTAAATAGACTTGATTAATATGACCCATAAATTTATTATGTATTTCACTATATGTATATATTAACATATCTTTTAATGTAAGACACTCGACAAATCGTTGAAATGACTTTTTAGTAAACTCTTCATCATCAGGTACTATATTTTTTATTTGATTCAATTTATTAGAAATATATTTATTTGACATAAATTTCAATAAAACATCATCAACAATACCACAAATAATCATTGTTTTTCGTAATTCGTGATTGTGTATAGATACTTTTATACCATATACTTTGGTTTGAAATGATTTACTTGATCTAGCTAAATCGAAACAATCAAGATCACAACTTTCCTCGGCAATTGTCATATCTTCAATAATTCTATTTTTAACAATTTTTGATTCTACTTTATTTTGAGGATTAACATTTTCTCTCCATGCAACTATTTTATAACCTATAGGATGAACATTGTTTTTTATCAATTCATATTTGTCTTTATTTTCAATAGTTATGAAATTATTTATAAAATCTTGACCAAAGCAAACTGTTATAAGATCTTCTATACTATCTGTACCAAAATTTCTTAATATTCCAGAGAGATCTGTATTTAATGATTGTAACCGATTAACTAATTTATTATTACTTTCAATATCATTTTCATTAATACTTTCTTCCAAAAACGTTAGATCATCATGTATTTTATCTAGACCTTGTATGCATACATTTAGTTCACTTGCACCAAATATTTCTAATAGTTTATATCTCTGTACAATCAATGTTGTTTTATTTATTATATTTTGAAAATGTCTTACTTTATATGTAATAAATGATACTAACTCATCATTAGTTGAATTACATTTATCACTTGTTTTGATGTTAGTTTTAGAACTTTTCATCTGTTTTATTTTTGAATTTTTTGGAGGCATCTTTAATTATTACGATTTTATTATTTTAATTTTTTTTCTGTATTGATTTTAAATTTTTTTCCCTAAATATCTTTATAAAATTAATTAAATAATTAAAAACAATATAGATAAATGGGTATTCCAAGTTTCTTTGCACAGTTAGTACGTAAACATGGTAATTGTATTAAAATTATTAATAATAATACAATTATTGACTATCTATTTTTGGATGCAAATTCTATTATTTATGATTGTGTACATAAATTATTAAAAACAACTAATTTAACATTAACAAGTAATAATAGTAAAGATAATGAAAAATTTGAAAGTGAATTATATGCAAAAATTGTTGAAAAAATTAAAAATTATATAAATACATTAAATCCTGAAAAGCTAATTTTTATTGCATTTGATGGAAACCCACCAGTTGCAAAACTAAAACAACAACGCACAAGACGTTACAAATCAATCTTTAATAAAAAAATAATAGATAAATTAAAAGAAACTGATAATACTAATAATACTAATAATAAAGAATGGGATACAACTAAGATTACACCGGGTACCGATTTTATGAATGGATTAATGAAATATATAGATATTAATTTAATTCAAAAATCAAAAAAAGATATAATATTATCATCAAGTAATGAAATTGGTGAAGGAGAACATAAAATATTTAATTACATTCGCGAAAATAAATTTAATCATACTGACTACATTGTAGTATATGGTTTAGACGCGGATTTAATCATGTTATCACTTAATCATTTAGATTATTGCAACAATATAAATTTATTTAGAGAAACTCCCGAATTTATATCTCAAATTGATAGTGATTTAGAGCCAAATAAACTATATAATTTAGATATTTTTAATTTTGGAGAAGCATTAACATTTGAAATGAACAGTAAAACTGCAAAAAATAAAAACATTTACAATGATTATATATTTTTATGTTTTTTATTAGGAAATGATTTTATACCACATACACCAAGTATCAATATTAGAAAAAATGGTATTGATATATTATTAAATGCATATAAATATTTGTTTAAAGATACAAATAATTTTTTAATTGTTAACCGAAAAATACAGTGGAAAAATGTTAGAAAATTATTAATGCATCTAGGTATTAACGAAAAAGAACGTATGATTGAAGAAGAAAAATGTAGAAAAAAATATTCTAAAATTCAATATACATTAAATAATAATGATATTGAAACAAAAATTAAAAAATTTGATATTCTACCAAGTTATTCAAGAGAATCAGAAAAATATATTAATCCATTTATAGAAAATTGGGAAACACGATATTATGAAGAGCTATTTAATATAAATGATACAGAAAATATAAAAAACGTGTGTATCAATTATTTTGAAGCACTTGAATGGACATTTGAATATTACACGATTGGTTGTAAAGATTGGAGATGGAAATATAATTATAATTACGCACCATTAATAAATGATATGATTAAATACGTTTCATATTTTAATATTGATTATGTAAAACATTGTAATAATAAACCTTTAACAACACAAACACAATTAAGTTATGTTCTTCCATTTGAATCACTTTATTTACTTGATGATAAAATTAAAAATTATTTGTTGAAAAATTATGATGAATTGTATAAAAATCACATGATACAATGGTCATATTGTAAATATTTTTGGGAATCACATGTTATATTTCCTGAGATTAATTTAGAAAATTTCGAACAAGAAATAAATAAAATAACAAACTAAATTAAAATTTTAACAAATATTATATAAATGGGTGAAATAGTGACTCAAATACAAACACGTGAAAAATATATTAGACTAATACAAACTAATCATTTAGGAATATTTATTCAATTTACCGCTAACTGGTGTAGCCCGTGTAAAACAATAGAGCCAATAATTAACGAGTTTTTCAAAGAAATGTCAACTACGATATTATGCTGTAAATTAGATATAGATTTAAATAGTGATATTTATAATTTTTTAAAAAGAAAAAAAATGATAAATGGTATTCCTTGTTTATTTTATTATGATAAAGATAATCACGAAATTCCACCAGATGCAATGATAACAGGAGCAAATATTTCAAAAATTAAAACATTTTTAAACAATATAAAAAATAAATCATTTTAATGTACTTAATTTATAAAATAATATATAATTTAAATATACAATATTAAATATGGAAGAAACTGATTATTTTGAAAAACATATACAAGAGTATAAACATAATGCAGATTATTATAAATTTAAAATAACTGATGTAAACAACTATAGTTTTTTAATTATTATTCATAAAAAAAAATCATTGATTGATTTATATGAAGAAGTTGATTTAAGATTGTTTGAATTAAATAGTACATCTATATTTTTTTTATACTATAATAAAATTGATGACATTAATAAAATAAATCTTAATGAATTAACAATAGAAGAATATTTTACAGATCTACTTGAAAATAATGAAATTAAATTTAAATACAGATTACCCAGACCTGGTATTTTTGAATTATTTTTAAGTATATTAAATACTTAATAAGATATTTTTTAATAACAAAAATATATTATATTTTATATGAATAACATTGATTTAAATATTGAAAATTACAATTTAGACGAACTATTAAAATTATTTCATCTAGACACAAACTTAACACAAGAAGATTTAAAAAAGGCAAAACGAAAAGTATTAAAAATGCATCCTGATAAAAGTAAATTAGATAAAAAATTTTTTATATTTTTTTGCAATGCATATAAGTTGGTTTATCAATTATATGAATTCAAAGGATTGCATCACAATAAAAAAAATAAACAAGAACAACTTGACACAGATGAAAGCGAAGAGCATAAAAATTTAATTAAACAACTTCAAGAGAAAAAAGGCAAAAATTTTAATAAATGGTTTAATGAAATGTTTGATAAATCACAATTAAGTGATTTAACTAGTAGTAATGGTCACGGAGATTGGTTAAAATCTAGTGATAATATAAATACAATAACAGCAAATAATATTTCAGAAGTAAATAACCATATAGAAAATAAAAAAAAAGAATTAAGAAGTATTATTAAAATAGACGATATACAAGAACAAGACTACAATAATGGATATGAACTATTAGATAGTGAGATTAGTGAATATAGTAGTGGATTATTTAGTTCACTTGCATATGATGATGTTAAAAAAGTTCACACAGAAACAGTCATTGCAGTAACAAACGATGATTATAAAAATCATAAAAAATATTCAAACGTTGAAGAAATGAAACAAATGAGAAACACCCAAAATACAACGCCTCCTTCTCTCCAACAAGCGAGACAATATTTAGAAAATAAAAATCAAAATGAAAATAATATTTCGACCCACCGAGCTTATGAATTAGCAAAACAATATGAAAAAAACCGTGAGAAAAATAAAGAATGGTGGGCAACACTTAAGCGATTAACATAATTTAAATTGTAAAGTATTATATTATATTATATTATATTATAATACAATGATAAATGTTAATTATTTTATTTCTATATTAGTTCTTATTGGCATGTTAACTGTATACAATAAAATTTTAAAACAAGATGAACAAAAATGTCAATTAAAAAAATATAAACAATATTTAATCGAGTATAATAGTAGCGAAACTGTTGATCTAGATAAACCAATTTTATGGATTCATGTTGAACATGAAAAAAATTCTAGATGGTGGCAATCTTTTTATTCACGTAATAGTGAATATTTAAACCAACCTTATGTATTTTTAACAATTAAAAGTATTATAAAAAATAATTATAAGGATTTTAATATTTGCATGATTGATGATGATTCATTTAACTATATCATACCTGGTTGGAATCACAATATAGCTTTAATGGCTAATCCTATTAAATCTCATATACGTCAATTAGCACTTGCAAAAATGTTATCTATATATGGTGGTTTACTTGTACCCAAAACATTTGTATGCACAAAAAGTTTAATTACTATGTATAATTCAGGTTTAAATAATAAAAATATGTTTATGTGTGAAAATTTACCAAAAAGTATTTTGTCTAGTAAATTGTATTATTATCCTAATACAAATTTTATAGGTTGTAAAGCAAAATGTCACGAAATAATAGAATTAACAGATTTTATTGCAACAAATATTTCTAAGAATTTTACGGATGAATTGAAATTTTCAGGAACAATAGACAAATTTTGTTATGATATGGCACTTAATAATAAGGTTGATATAATATGCGGTAGTAAAATAGGTGTTAAAGATATAAACAATAAGCAAATTCAAATAGAAGAACTTTTTGAAGCAAATGAAATAAAATTATCACAAGGTAATTTTGGATTATACATACCAGAAACTGAAATTTTAAATAGGGTTAAATATAATTATTTCCCAAGAATGTCTGTAAATCAAGTACTTGAATCTAATACTTTTTTATGTAATTATATTAAATATTCAACAATGCAATAATTTTAATTTAAACATTTTTTAATAATAAATTTTTATTATTAGAAAGACATTCGATAATATCATATGTTAATAGTAATAACTCAATATTATCTTCATGAATATCATGAAATATTGCAATATATTTACATATAATAGGCAGTAAATTATACTTTTCTTCTTCACATAATATATCAGTTTTTTTTATATAAAAAACTAAATTATCTAATATATCCATTACTGAATAACCTTTATCATATAAGTCATATATTATCTTTATTGAAGATATATTATCACGCATTCGTGAATGTTCAATATATTGTTTAAAAATATAATGATTAATATTACTACACAGTTTTACTATCATTTCCTTATCTATCTTTATTTCTAAAATTTTAAATTTCTCTAAATAATTAATTAGTAAGCGTATACTATCATTTACATATATTAAAAGAAGGTCTTTTGCTTCATTAGTAATATCAATATTTTCTTTTAATATTATATTATCCATAATTTCTTGTAAAAAGATACTATCTAAATTTTTTAGCTTTATAATAGTTGTTCTTGACTGTAAACTTTCAATAACTTTTTGACTATTTATACATGATATTAAAAAATTAACATTATCTGAATATTTATCAATGCAATTGCGAAATACTTGCTGGCTCTGTTCATTTATAAAATCAATATCATCTAATACTACAATTTTTTTTTTATTCATTATTGTACTTTTTGTTTGACAAAAAGTTTTAACATCATTTCTGTAAAACTGTATCCCTTGTTCTTTTAAACTATTAATAAAAAGTATATGTGTTTCTTTTAATGCGGTTGTCATATTTATACCTGAATAATACATATTAATTATAATATTTAATAAAGTTGTTTTTCCACAACCAGGATCACCTACTAACAAAAAATTCAAATTATCAAATTCTAAGGAAGTTTCAATAAACATTTTTAGATTTTCAGACATTTTAAAATCATTAATTAATTTTGGTTGATATTTTATTATAAATGGAATATTCATTATATTTTATTCGTATTTATACATTTAAGTTTATGTCATATAAATATATATTAAATGACCCCATACGATATATTAAATATTGATAGATTTGCAACACAAGAAGAAATTAAAAAAAAATACAGGAAATTATCACTACGTTATCATCCAGATAGAAATAATAATAGCGTTGACGCAAATAAAAAATTTCAAGAAATTACAGAAGCATATAATCAAATAGATACACAAGAAAAAAGAGATAATTTAAACTGTTTTAATAATAGTAACATTAACAAAAATGATTTACCAGAAGAATTACTTAAATTTTTTATGCAAACAAATAATATTGGAAAACAAAATGTCATAAATAATATGAATGATATAAATGATATTAATGATATTAATATTATTCAAAACAACAATACTAACAATAATAACAAAGACGGCAATAGTAATATAAATATATCATGTTTAAATAAACCAATTCCTATAATAAAAAAAATAGATATAACAATGGAACAAAGCTACACAGGTTGCAATATTCCAATTGAAATCACACGAAATATTTTTATAAACAATACAAAAGAAAATGAAACTGAAACTATATATATTAATATTCACAAAGGAATTGATAATAACGAAATAATTATTATAAGAGAGAAAGGTAATAATATTAATAATATTAAAGGAGATATCAAAATTTTTATTTCAATAAATAAACACGAATTATTTACACGCAATGGTCTTGATTTAATATACAAACATAGGTTAACTTTAAAAGAAGCATTATGTGGATTTACAATTGAATTACCACATCTTAATGGAAATGTTTTAAAAATTAATAATAAAAAAGGTAATATAATATCAAATGATTATACAAAAAATATTGAAAAAATGGGATTTATACGCGAATGTTATACAGGAAATTTAACTATAATTTTTACTATTGAATTTCCAAAAAAATTAGATTTAAAAGTAATTAATATACTAGAAAAAATTTTATAATATTAAATTATATTATTTTATATTATTCACATAAATATAAAATAATATTATTACTATTATATATACATGGTTTTTTTTACAGTAACAGCACAATTATTAGACACTATATTATTAAGGACTACAATTTTTACATTAGAACAATTTTTAAATATTATTAAATGGGGTGGATCATCAATGTACAGTTATTATTATCCATCACTATCGGAAACAGATAAATTGCGTCTTGAAAACACAAAATTAAAACAAGAAATAGAATATATTAGACAAGTGCAAAATAATGAAATATTACTATTAAAAGATGCAGAATATTAATTTATTTAAATGAAAATATAATGATTCAAATATTATATAATAAAAATATTATATAATAAAATATTAATTATATAATATTATATGAATACGAAAACAAAACAAAAAAATGAAAATATTGAAGATAATATACCATTGCTTAGATCAAAAGATGATACATCAACACCTTCATTTACTCCTTTTCAATGTCCAATTTGTTTTAATTGTATATGGGAATCAAATGAAACAATTAAATGTGAATTATGTTTAAATTTAATATGTAAAGATTGTTGTGAAAAAATGAAAAAAACCCCAGATCTTATTAAAGGAAATAAAAAAAAAAGATATATTTTATGTCCTATCTGTCACACACATAAAATATCCTTTTTAAAAACAGATTCAGATATTGAAAATCAAATGGAACCTACATATACAACACAATTAATTATTGAACGAAACCGTAATAGAAGAAATAATCAAATAGAGAGAAACACTAGAAATAGATTTAAATTAACATGCTTATATCTTACAATAGCAATTTTCTTTTTTATTATTGGTTACTGGATATTTAATCACGAATAAAATACAAATTAATTTAGTAATTATAATTTTAATAAATTAATTAATTATCGTATTCCCTTAGTTTCGATATCCTTTGAAACGATATATATAGAATTTTCAGTCATTATTATGTATTCACTTGTTGTTTGGAATATTTTACTAATTGGACTAGTATATTCCTCCTCGCTTTTTATTAAAAGCTTTTCTTCATTATCTCTAACACCAATCAAAACCTTTTTATCAAGTGAATCAGTCCAATAATCGGACATAATTGCCTTATCATGTACTACACCTAATTTAAAAGCATGTTCAAGACATTTCGCAGATGGTGTAGCATAATTTGTTTTTTCTGTATTATCCATTATACAATAAAAATTTACTAATCTTTAAATACTTATAAACTATTTAGATATATTAAATATTAATAATTATAAATGTCGCTTTCGCTACAACATGAAGAAAACTATTATAAATCATTAGAAAATACAGAACATGAATGTTTTATACAGTACTATACAATTATATCAGAATTTACAAATGAATTTAATAATAAAATAATGTTTCAAAATAAAGAAAAACAAAAACATTTATTTATTAAAGGTATCGAAACAATTACACACATATTTTTAATTACAATATTGTATTCAAACAACCTAGAATTAACAGTTGACGCTGCACAAAAAGCCTTTTTTTGTTATGTTGAATTTATTAATCAAATGGGTGAAGAAAATAGTACAATATTAAATATTAGTTATCAAGATGCAATTATGTTTACATATAGAAAAACTATTTTTGAAATCCCACAAAATATAAAAAAAGAATTTAAAAATGAAAATATCATGATTTATTATGTTAAACAATACATTACAATTTATAATACAATATTCATAAATTTCATACATAAAAACGATTTTCCAACAAATACAAAATTTATGCATAACATATGTGATTCACTATTACATTTACCACTCCTTTTTGATAATTTAGAAAGTATTTTAATTGTATCTATAAATTTAAATAATGTAACAAATAATATTATTTACATGCAGACAATAAATCTATTTATTAAATACATTGTAAAACATAAAATTGATGTTAATAATATAAAAAATAAATTTCAATTTATTAAACGTGATGATATAACAAGTTTAAATACTAGTAAACTTTTAAAATGGGTAACTGGAGATTAACAATCGACATTTATTGTAATTGTCTTTCTTCTTGTTTTTTTATTTTTTTTAACTTCAATATTTTCTTCTTGTTTATTTGTTTCATAAATTAAATTATATTCATTAAATAACATATCTTTTAAAAACATATAAATATTATTTAATTCATCTTCATTACATTTACCTACGATTAAAACACTTCCAGTTCTAAAAATCATAAATGAAATTTTTTTATAGTCATTTTCTTTATATTTTGAATCTAAAACTCCTAATTGTTGTTCTGTATAAGGTAATTTTGTGTTATAATAAAATTTACACTGAATGCCAGGATAAGAACATGGATCATAGACACTAGAAATTTTATACTTAAATTGTATGATATTATACAATTTTGCACGATTAACATAAAATCCACAATTAAAATTTGAATTAATTAATACAGTTGTTATATTGTCATTCCATGTTAAATTTTCACTAATATATGGTTTGCAAATTTTTACAAGCAAATCTAAAACTAGATACAATAAATTATCATTTTTAATTCCCGGTATTTCTAATTTACCTGTATTGAAAACTTTAACATGAACTTCATGAAAACTTCCTTCATATGATATACGTAAAATCAAAACAAAACAATTGTAAAATGCACTCTTTTTTTTACATCTGTAACTTAAAATATCTTTTTTACAAACTCCAATTGATATTTTACGAACATCTTTAAATTTAATTCTACCACTCTCTGGATTATTAAGATGATTTAAAATATACTCATCTACCAACATATCATCTTTGATATTTTTTCTTAAAATATCTAATTCTTCTTCTGAATTAGATATAAATTTCATTTGTTTTTTTATTACTCCTTCATTAGGTATATTATAATTATTAACTTTAATTTTCCAAAAAACATCATATAGATTAACAGTATGGTTTAAATATGCAATTTTTGTTTTTGTTGATATATAAATATTAGAAGATTTAGGAATATTACCATCTTCTATATGATTATAATTACTAGTTTCTAATGATTCGTACATAGCGACATCATTTTCTTCATCATCTATAAAATCATTCCATTCGTCATCTAATGTTGCCATTTTAAAATATCTTATCGTTTCTTTAAGTTAATCTTCTTCAATTTATTTTCTTATAGTAAATTAATGAATTCTTCATCTTGTTTATCACAAGAAAAAAAAATTTCAGAAACACAGCCAATAGCTATTCGTAACAAAATTTTTTTTTTAGAAAAAGGTTTAAAACAAAATAGTTTTAATCCATTAAAAGATTCCCCACCAAATAATTTTTTATTAAACCTTAACAAACGTTATAATAAATATTATCATTCAGATTCACTTGCCTGTAAATGCGACCAGGCAGAAATAAAATAATTCATTACATATGATGTATCCAAATCTTTATCATGTAATATATTACTTATAATTTTAACATGTTTATCAGTTATTTCATTACAATGATTTTTAATGAAATAGGTAAAAAACATTTTAATTATAGTTTTTTCATTTATATTAAACTTATAACTCATTTCATGTATATATTCTTTTATATATTTCTTATTTTTATTAAATTTCTTTATTACCACATATAAATTATTAATATGATTATCAGTTATAATTTTACAATCTATGCATACATGTTGATTTAATTGCAAATAATTTATCATACTTCTAATATCAGATTGAAACATTTTTTGTATAGATTTAATAGCATAATCTGAATATTTTAATTCTTCTTTTATAACAATCTCTTTTAAAAAAGAAAAAACCAAATCCTCCGGTAATTTATTAAATCGTAACCTTAAAAAATCATTTTGTAATGATTCATCTATTCTACTAATATAATTACAAATTAAACAAAATCGTACATTTTCGTTAGTATTTGTATTAAGTAGGCACCTAAGAGCTAATTGTGCATTTTTTGTCATGTAATCTACTTCATCCAATATTATAAATTTCATTCCATTTGAAAATAACCCCTTTGATAATACAAACTGTGATATTTGTGAACGTATTGTATCTATACCACGCTCATCGGATGCATTTAAATGAATCATCAAACCTTTGTTTTCTTCATTATTCTTTATTTGATATTGTTTTACAATATTAATTATGGTTGTTGTCTTACCTGTTCCAGGTGGACCATGTAATAATAAATTTGGAAAATAATTTTTTTTTAATATATTATTAAAAAATATAGTATTTATGTCATCTAATATAACATTTTTTAAATCAGTTGGACGATATTTTTCTACCCATGGTAAATTATTATTCATTATTATAATACTTTAATAATTATATTTTAAATTAAAATTGATATAAAATATAGTAACATATATTGTTAATAACATGATTAATTCTGAAATTAATTCTGGGTATTTAGAATTGATACTAGGTTGTATGTTTTCAGGGAAAACATCTGCACTCATTGAGATTTACAAACAAAATATACTATGTAAAAAAAAATGTCTTGTAATAAATTATTCAGGTGATACACGTTATTCATCTTCTAGATTAACTACTCATGATAAGTGTGAAATACCATGTGTATTTACAGAAAATTTACTAGAACTTGAAAATAATAACAATGATGAATATAGACCAGATAATAATGAAATTATACTCATTAATGAAGGACAATTTTTCCCAGATCTAATACCATTTGTCAATAAATATCTTAATGAAAGACATAAGACAATTTATATTTGTGGTCTAGATGGTGATTATAAAAGAGAAAAATTTGGCAATTTACTTGATTTAATACCAAAGGCAGATAACTATAGAAAATTAAAAGCTCTTTGTATTAATTGTAAAAATGGCACTCGCGCAGCATTTACATTTAGACTTTGTAACGAAACAAAGCAAACATTAATTGGTTCGGATGAATATATTCCTGTATGTCGTGACTGTTATTGCAGATTAACAAAATAATTTATATTTTAGTATACGTTACGATCATTATTTATTAAATTATAAATTATTTTAAAATCCTTATCTAGATCAGTACCCAAAACTTCCTTATATTTATAATATGAACTATTAAAAACATCCAATGTAATACCATTCATAAAATTACCACCTAATAAATTAATTATCCATTTATACGTTGCAACATCTAATGGCAATTGTGGATCTGTTAAACTTTGAAATAATTTTAATTC
>MDTG01161852.1_pt1 | contig 12691 bp, 12 predicted proteins | sample 811421 | NCBI WGS metagenome assembly MDTG01 (sample SAMN05326645, study PRJNA326480) | marine metagenome | isolation source: seawater | place: Pacific Ocean: South East | collected 2011 | reverse complement strand
GAACTCGAACGTTAAGGGCTCCAGCGCCGATGGTACTTTGTCTTAAGGCATGGGAGAGTAGGACATTGCCAGGTCTACTAAACGTGAAATTAGTCACTTCACCACCACAGGGTATTTTTCTTTGTAACATGCAGATAAGTCCTGTAACATTAAATATATATTAACAAAATTAAATCTCTCGTTAAAAGCAAATGAAGAAAACCGTTTATATTGGAATGAGTGCAGACTTAGTTCATCCAGGTCACTTAAACATAATAAAGAGAGGCGCTTCATTAGGAAAGCTGACAGTGGGCCTTCTTACAGATAAAGCCATAGCTAGTTATAAAAGAATGCCTGTTATGAATTACTTGCAAAGAAAAGCAGTTATTCAGGAAATTAAAGGTGTTGAAAAAGTAATACCTCAAGAAACACTAGATTATACAAAAAACTTAAAATTTTTAAAACCAGATTTCGTACTTCATGGCGATGATTGGAAAATTGGAATTCAGAGAGAAACTAGAACAAAAGTAATCAATACAATTTCAAAATGGGGAGGTAAGTTGATCGATGTTCCATATACTAAAGGAATATCTTCTTCAAAGATAAAAAATGCATTGAGTGAAATTGGATCTACTCCAGAAATCAGATTAAATTCTCTTAGAAGACTCTTAAGCGCGAAACCTCTAGTAAGATTTCTAGATATACATAACGCATTATCAGGACTAATAATAGAAAACGTATATATTTATCAAAATAATCTTAAAGTTGAATTTGACGGCATGTGGGCAAGTAGTCTTACTGACAGCACAGCAAAAGGCAAGCCAGATACTGAATCGGTAGATGTGAGCTCAAGAATTTCAACTTTGAATGAAGTTCTTGATGTAACTACAAAACCCATAATATATGACGCTGATACTGGTGGAAAAAATGAGCATTTTAGTTTTACAATTAAAACTCTTGAAAGATTAGGAGTATCTGCTGCAATTATTGAAGATAAAACCGGGCTTAAAAAAAACTCTTTACTAGGAACAGATGTGTTGCAGCAACAAGACACAATAAAGAACTTCACAAAAAAAATTAAAATAGGTAAAAATGCCCAAGCAACAGAAGGATTTATGATTATTGCGAGAATAGAGAGTTTAATTTTAAAAAAAGGAATACACGATGCAATAAAAAGAGCTAAGGCATATATAAACGCTGGAGCTGATGCAATAATGATACACAGTAGAGCCAAAACTCCTCGAGAAATAATAATGTTTTGTAAGCAGTACAAAAAAATTAAAAATAAAAAACCACTAGTTGTTGTACCTTCAAGTTATAGTTCTATTAAAGAACAAGAATTAATCAGAAATGGTGTAAATATTGTAATATATGCAAATCATTTATTAAGAAGTGCATATCCCGCTATGAATAAAACAGCGAAATCAATCCTAAAAAATAAAAGAGCATTCGAGTCCGAAAAAAACTTAATGCCAATTAAAGAAATACTTAATTTAGTTATAGGAACTAGGTAGTGATTTCAGCAAAAGATTTTGTAGATTATTTAAAAAAACAAAATATTGATTCTTATTATGGAGTTCCAGATTCTCTACTTAAGGAACTAACATCATACATTTATGAGAACTTTGATGAGGATAAAAATTTAATTGCAGCAAATGAAGGAAATGCAATAGCAATTGCTGCGGGCTACAATTTATCTACTGGCAAGGTACCAGTAGTTTATATGCAAAATTCTGGCTTAGGAAACTGTTTAAATCCTCTTACCTCTTTAACTAATAAAGAAGTTTATTCATTTCCAATGTTACTATTAATTGGTTGGAGAGGTGAAGCAAATTCTTCAGACGAGCCACAACATATTTTACCTGGAAGAGTTATCGAAAAACAACTTGAGCTGTTAGAAATACCTTATTTGATATTAAGTTCAGATTCTGATTTCAAAGCTATAATAAATAAAGCCATTGATCTGATAAGTCATTTACAAACACCTGTAGCAATTTTAGTAAGAAAAAAAACTTTTGGTAAGTACAATGTGCAGCAAAAACATCAACCACCAATTTTTTCCAGAAAAGATGCTATTAACTGCATAATAAGTAATTGTAAAGCTAGTGACTTGATTTTATCTACAACTGGTAAAGCATCAAGAGAGCTCTATGAACTTCGCATGGAAAGAAATGAAAGTAGAAAAGATTTTTTATCGGTTGGTTCTATGGGTCATTTATCGTCTATTGCATTAGGTTTGTCGCAAGGAAGCAAGAGTAAAAATATTATTTGCATTGACGGCGATGGATCATGCATAATGCATATGGGTGCATTAGCTACGCTCGGGAGCAAAAAAGTAAATCAAATAAAATATATTTTACTAAATAATGGAGCACATGATTCAGTTGGAGGTCAGTCTACTGTTGGTTTCAAGGTTGACTTTATTAAAATTGCAGAAGGCTGCGGATTTGACTCAGTATATAAATGTCAAAGTAATCATGCTTTGATAGAAATTATAAATTCAAAAGACTTCAAAGAAAAAAATATTTTTATTGAAGTAGTTATAGATATCGAAAAAAGAGATAACCTTCCAAGACCATCTGCAAGTCCAATAGAAAATAAAAATGATTTTTTAAGGCATTTAAAGAGCTAAAATTTTAAAATAATAAATGTTCAAATGTTAATAATTAAGAAAGGTTCTGCTAAAAGCTTGAATAAATTTATTAATGCATACAGAGCAAATAGTATTTTTTTAGTTTGTGGAAAAACTTCACAAAAGACAAAATATATAAAGGAAGCAATTGATCGTCTATCTAAATTTTATACCATTTCGTTATTTAATAAATTTACATCTAATCCAAAATTTGTTGATGCCGTAAGAGGTTCTTTACAATTTACTAAGAGTAATGCACAAATAATAATCGCAATTGGTGGTGGTTCAGTAATTGACATGGCAAAACTAATTAATGCTTTTCAATGCCATAAAAAAAAAGACTACAAAGAAATAGTGTATGGTAAAACAATAGCTAATAAAAAAACTAAACCCATGATTGTTTTGCCAACCACAGCCGGATCAGGAAGTGAAGCAACACACTTTGCTGCAGTTTATCTAAATAACAAAAAATTTTCAGTTTCATCAAAATACTTATTACCAGATATTTCATTAATTGATCACAATTTAGCAATCTCAATGTCAAGTTATACAATTGCTTGCTCAGGTTTTGATGCGCTATCTCAAGCAATTGAATCTTACTGGTCGATTAGCAGTAATAGAAAAAGTAGAAAATTCTCAACAGAATCAATACAAATAATTTTAAAAAATATAAAAAAAGCAACAAATAAAAATCAGTCTGCTCTTAAAAATATGATGATTGCAGCAAACTTAGCTGGTAAAGCTATTAATATAACAAAGACTACTGCACCACATGCACTTTCTTATGCAATTACATCACATGCAGGCCTCCCGCACGGACATGCAGTGGCAATAACATTAGGTAAATTTTTTAAAATAAATTATTTATCAAATAAAATTAATTCTAAACAAAATAAAAGAGCTGTTTTGCTGCGCATGAATAGCTTATATAATATTCTTGGTGTTAAAAATTATACTGAGGCTGAGTACAAATGGTATAAACTAATGATGTCTTGTGGTCTAGAAAGCAATTTTAAAAAAACTAATTTACATCATTATAAAACAATCGACTTTATTACTTCATCAGTTAATTTAGAAAGGTTGGCTAATCATCCAGTAAAGCTATCAAATAAAGATTTAAAAAATGTATTTAAATAAAATTTAATAAATATCTAAACTAAAAATAAATATGAATTATTTGAATTTATTAAGACTTTTTCTCAATTTACTAAGTTCATTATTAAGTTTAATGGTTCCTCGTAATAAAAAAATCGTTTTATTTAATGGATCAAACTCAAATACCTACAATGAAAATTCTCGATATATATATGAATACCTTAATGCTCACAATCATGATGGCTTTTTTATATGGATTACATCTAGCAACATTATTTATAATCATTTAAAGAAAAAAAAATTATCAGTTTTAAAAAGATATTCTATTAAATCAATTTGGTTTCATATGAGAGCAGGAATTACAATTAGTTGTGGCATGACTCCTTTAAATTTATTAAATTTTGTAAGTAAAAACGCAATTAAAATATCTTTAAACCACGGATGTGGTCCAAGATCAACAAGTGGAATTGATACATCTGTATTTAAGGATGTAAATGAATTATTAGAGAGAGTTCACAAATTTGATTATTTCAATTTTACTTCTGATTTTACATGTAAAGAATCAGGTCAGATACAATTTAAACTTCCCAAAGATAAAATAATAAAATATGGCTTTCCACGATGTGATCATCTTTTTGATAAAAAAAATATAGAGTATTCAGCTAATAAAAAAGAAATTTTAAAAAAAAATGCAAAAATAAAAGATATGAATACAAAGTGTATTTTATATTCACCTACATGGAGACCAACCCAGCTAAAATTACCTAAAAATAGTCCTATTGAATTAATAGAAAATTTCAATTTGATAGATTTTGATCGTTGGCTAAAAAATGAAAACATTAATTTATTTATTTCTAAACATCCAAGAGACAAAAATGCACTTAATTTAAATGAGTGTTCACAAATAAATTACTTAAATCAGCACCATCTTTTTGATATTAATAAATTGCTACCAGAAATAGATATTTTAATTACCGACTATTCATCAATTGCAACAGATTTTATGATAATGGACAGGCCGGTATTATATATTATGCCTGACTATGACGCATATTTAAGATCATATGGATTATTAGAAGATTTCTTGCTGGAATTGCCGGGTTATAATGTGTCATCTTTAGAAGAATTAAAGAAATATATATTAGGTTCTATTTTAGACCCTTTAGATATGAGTTATATGCGCAATAAATATTTAAAAAAGTATTATGATAGGAATTTACAAAATTCATCGTTAGAAGTAAGTAAATTTATAGATTTTTTGATTAAAAAGTAAAATGTCTTTTCCGTAGAATAGATTGGCTACCTGTAATTTATTAATATATAAGAAAATTAAATTTAATAATTAAAAAAATGTAATGAATGATTTAGAAGATAATATTGTAAGTAAGTACTGGGGTGGAGGATGGAAAAAAAGAAATCCTGAAATAGAATCTCTAATAAATTCAAGCTTAGATGATTTAAGAAAGAAAGCTCAAGAAAGACTTGATCTCCATATGAAACAAAAAGGAATAGGATCTCTGTTTTCTAATGAAATTAATTTTCAGAAATTTAACAATAAAAAGCTTTTGAATATTGGCTGTGGAACTGGAGTTGAGGCAAATATGTTCCTTTGCAACTCATCAGTTGATCTCACCGCTATTGATATAACTAACGAAGCAATAAAAAATACCAAAAAAATTTTGAATACACATGAAAGAGGTGAGGCCATAATAGCAACTGCTGAAAGAATGCCTTTTGAAGATAATTCATTTGATATTGTATATTCATCAGGAGTAATTCACCACGCTGAAAGTATTAAAAATTGTGTGGATGAGATATATAGAGTATTAAAACCCGGAGGTATTGCATATATTGGTCTCTATTCAGCAACTGGAATTAATTTTATATACTTGAGTGTCAAAGCAAAAATAATGAGTCTAATAAGTGGAAATAGTTATAAAGATGTATTCAGTAATTTAACAGACACTGATTGGAATACTGGTTCAGCAAAAAATCCTGTTAGCCGTGTATTTACGAAAAGAGAACTTTTAGATCTCTTTAAAGATTTTAAAATATTTTCAATACGAAGAGGAAACTTCTCATCCGAATTGTTTAGAACTACTTTACTATCAAAAAATATATACTTTATAGGTATTATACCATTCAAAATAATTCAAATGTTTGAAAATTTTAAATTCCTTTCTTTTTTTGGGTCTGGTATTTATAGCGTTATATATAAAAAGTAGACTCTTATTTATATTAAAAAATTAATTAAATGAAAATTATTCCTACATCCAAGATAAAAGAAAAAGGATTGACTTGGATTATACTAGCAATAATTTCAAAGATTTCATTCGGAAAAATAAATCTACGAATTGAGAATTTAATTAACAATTATCGTGCCAAAATATCCAAAAATCTTGCAAAGAAATATAATTATATTGTTCAAAACGGTATTTTTAAAGGCCTTAAAATACAAGAAAAGCAATGGTGGGGAGTCGGTGATGTTGCAATAAAATGTCTTGGGTATTATGAAATAGAGGTTCAAGATATTATTCAAAAAGTTCAAAAAGAGAATAATTTAAACACTTTTATTGATATCGGAGGAGCTGATGGTTATTTCGCATTGGGTTTAATAAAGAATAAAATTTTTGAACAAAGCTTGGTATTCGAAATTTCTTCGTTAGGAAGAAAATCAATTAAAAATGGAAGTAGACTAAATCAGGTAGAAGATAGAATATCAATTTATGGTGAAGCAACACAATCTAATTTAGCTCATATATTAAATGAAAATGATGTTGAACTAAAAAATACATTATTATTATGCGATATTGAAGGAGAGGAATATAATTTAATAAATCAAAATCTTTTAAATTTTCTTAGAGATAGTTTTATAATTATAGAACTTCATTTTTTTAATAATGATCTACTTTCTAAAAAGAATAAGTTTCTTGAATTATTAGCAAGTTATCACAGTCTAAATATTTTTAATTCCTTGGATAGGGTAATAAATATTTCAAGTGAATTTCATTTAATGGATGAAAATGAAAGAGCTCTGCTACTAAGCGAAGGAAGAAGCCACATAGGTGAATGGGCTCTACTATCTCCAAAAAAAAATCAATGATTTAAATCCCGATACAATTCTGTTATAAATAAAAATTAGTTTTTAATATTTAAAAATTAATTTAATGAAAATTTTTCTATACGTGGGCTTGCCAAAAACCGCAACTACTTTTTACCAATCAAATTTATTTCCATTATTAAATAAAAGTATTATCTATAACCCTTTTAGATTAATGGTTAAACTACAGTATTTTTTGGATTTAAAAAATATAGAAAACGTTGATATCCAAAGAGTTAATGATTTCAAAAATGAAATATCATTATTAAAAAAAAATAACCCAAATCATAATTTGCTAATTGTAAATGAACATCTTGGCTATTCTGGATTTAATCCCAACCCCAAGGTTGGATCAAAACTAACTAAACAGTTATTTGATGATGCAACAATTATTATTTCTCTGAGGTTTCAAACTGATTGGCTTTTATCCTCTTATAGACATTATATGGATAACGGAGGTTCAGAAAATATATTAAAATTTTTGAACTATAAAAATGCATCTTTTGAAAAAGGTTTAGGAGTTGATAGTTACGATCATCTCAATAATTTATTAAGAAGATTTGATATTCACTTACTTGATTGGCATCAATACATTGATTCATTTAATAAATATTATCAAAAAAAAAATATTCATGTTTTATTTTTTGAGGATTTTATTGAAGATATCAATTGTTACACAAATAAAATATGCAAAATAATTCAAGTTGAAGGAATAACACCAAAAATTAATTTCAAAAATATTAAAAATAAAGGAAGATCTGCGTTTACATGTCAACTTATTAAAATGAAAGTCAAGATTTATATGCTTTTTAGAATTAAATCTAGATCTATTCCACTTTTTAATAAAAAATTAGAAAAATTAAGAAGTAATTATTATAAAAATACTACTCGTCTCAGTAAAATTATATTTTATTTTAATTTAATTTTTGTGATTTTAAAATATGCTCCATTCCAGTTTTATCTGACAAGATTTGATAATTTAATATATATAGATTGGGATATGCTGAGGCAAAAAGATTTAAGAAAAAAATTAGATTATATTTTTAAAAATAAAAATTTAAAATTGTTAGAGCTATTTGAAGTAAGTGATATACCAAATAAATATTTAAATTAATTAATTATGTTTTATTTTCGTAAATTATTTTTGTACATACAAAAGCATGGATTGATTAAGATGATCTTAAAAATCATTTACTATCCCTTTTTTTTACTAAATTTAGCTTTCACCCGTAGGTACGTTTTTAGGTCAAATGACATCAAAGAAAAATTTTCAAGAATATATAGACGAAATTATTGGGGAAGCAATGAAAGTGTTAGCGGAAATGGATCAACCCTTGAATACACGGAAAATATAAGAAAAGAACTTCCAAAATTATTTAATGATTTTAGCATCAAATCTGTATTTGATGTACCTTGTGGCGATTTTAATTGGATGCAGCATGTCATAAGTGACTTTCCAATTAAATATACGGGTGGAGATATTGTTACAGATTTAGTTCAAAATTGTAATACTAATTATAAAAAAGAAAATATAAAATTTATTGAGTTTGACTTAACTAGAGATAAGTTTCCTGATGCCGATTTAATGATATGTCGTGACTGCTTATTTCACCTTTCTTACAAAGACATAAATAAGTTTTTAAATAATTTTTTAGAATCTAACATTGAGTTTTTATTAACCACAACTTTTATAAATAATTCTGATTTCAAAAATTCAGATATTATTACTGGAGATTTTAGGAAAATAGATCTTTATTCAGAACCATTTAATATTCCAAGAGATAAGCTGATATATAAAATCATTGACGATGGCTCAACTGACTCTGGACGAGAAATTCACCTATTTAAGAGAAGGCAACTTAAGGAGGCTCTAAAAGATTTGATTATCTAAAAAAATTTGAGTTTATTATTTTATAAATCTGCCTAACCATAAAATTTGGAAGAAAACGTGCAGGTAACCTTAGCAGAAGATTTATATAAAATTCTATGATATTTATAGAACCATTTTGATAAAGACTCCAGAAAAATTTAGTTTCCATTTTAAAATGGTTCAATCCTTTATGTCTGCTGACCCTATCTTCGTTACTTCTAACATATACAAGAATATCCTTTATATTATAAAACTTTGCTCCAGAATTTAAGAGCCTAAAAAATAATTTATAGTCTTCATATCCTCTTTCTTTTCTGTACCCACCGGACTTCAAATAAGCATTTCTTTTAAACATTGATGTTACATTGTTTATAGGAGCTCTGAATTTTGCAAATTTAACTATTTCATCATGTTTTTCAGGAACAGTTCTTTTGTATTTAACTTTTGAATTTTCATGAAATTCTTCTATCTGACCTCCAACATAATCTATATCGGTTGTTTTAAGTATATTTATTTGCTTTTCAAATCTGTTTAAAGCGCATACATCATCCGAGTCCATTAAAGCAACTAATTCAGTTTTACATTGTTTAAGTGCATATTCTCTTGCTCCATTTAAACCTAAATTTTTTTTTAGTCTATGAATTTCTAGTGACTTTATATGACTATACTTTGAAATAGTAAAATTTAAATCTTCACCCACTGGACCATCAACTATTAAAAGTATTTTATCTGCTTTTCGGGTTTGATTTATAACACTATCAAAAGCTTCAGAAAAATTTTTAGGATTATCTCCATGATAAATATTTATGACACAGGTTAAATTCATACTAATCAAATATCAAAATATTAGATCTCTCAGTTTCGTATACCTTTCAATACCAACTATTTGTTTTATACCGTTCTTTACTGTATCTTCTAAATGCCATGATAATTGTTGTATCTGGCTAGGATATAAAGTCTTCAAAATATCAGAGTAAGTAGTAGTTGAATTTAGAGAATTTCTTGGTTTTAAAATGTCATTATTCTTGTATATACCATGTTTGCTTGTAAATATATTCTTATAGCCTGCGTTGATAGCATGTTGTACGCTGATATTATCATATATTCCATACGGGAATGCAAAATCGATAATGCTAATACCTATGTGATCTTCAATTACTGATTTAGATTTCAATAATTCAATTTTACACTGATCAGAAGAAAGCTCATTAAACCTTGGATGGCTAAATGAATGTGAGCCGAATTTCATCCCATATTTAGACATTTCTTTAATGTGGTCCCATGTCAAATGATTTTTTTTATTAATCCACTCAGGAACTATAAAAAATATTCCATTAAGGCTCATATTTTGAAGCTCCTTAAATGCTAATGTATAATCAGAAAAATTTCCGTCATCAAAAGTAATAGTATATTTATATTTAGAAGATGATTTACTTATCAGGTGTAGTAATTTTCTAAATATATCAATATGAATATCTTCAAACTCAAATTTCTCTTTTTCATTTAAATTAATACGATGTAAAACTAGAGCTAAATTTTTTTCTATCATGAAGATTTAATTATTTTAAAGAAAACTTACTAATTTACAGTATTTGAATATTTCCATGCACTTTCAATCATATCTGTGAGATTTTTTTTTGGTTTCCAATTCAATTTTTCACGTGCCTTATTATTCGAAGCATAACATTCTGCTGAGTCGCCTTCTCTTCTATCAATTATATTATAAGAAAGATCAAGCTTAGAAATTTTCTTAAATACATCAATTACTTCTAATACACTGTAGCCAATGCTTGTTCCTAAATTAAATACAGAAAAACCGCTCTTTTTTTCAAGATAAGAAATGGAGGATATATGACCATCAACAAGATCTTCAATGTGTATATAGTCTCGTATCGCTGTACCATCTTTTGTGGAATAGTCATTACCAAATATATTAAAAATTTTATTTTTTTTTGCAGCTTTTATTAGTGCTGGCATAATGTTTTGTTGATCTTTTTCTAAAAAATCTCCGTTAAAATTATTTTTATTTGCCCCTAATGGATTAAAATATCTCAAAGAAATAATTCTCCACTTTTTGTCATAATTTGCCAAATCCATTAAAATATCTTCAATAGACTTTTTAGATTTACCGTATGGATTTATTGGACATAGATCATGCTCTTCTGTAATTGGTAAAGATTGAGGATTACCATAAATCGTGGCACTGCTACTAAATATAATTTTATACACACTATTTTTACGCATTGCATTGAACAAGTTAAGACTTCCGGCGACATTATTGCTGTAATATCTTATTGGATTTTGAATTGATTCAGAAATTGATTTAAGGCCTGCTAAATGAATAACTAAATCAATTTTATTATTCTTAAATAATGTTTGAATAAAATCTTGATCACAAATATCACCCTTAAAGAACTGTGCTTTATTATCATTAATTTTATTTAATTTATTTACAGAAGCAATATCACTATTCGACAAGTTATCTATAATTATTACTTTATATCCATCACACAATAGTTGATGCGAAATATGTGAACCGATATAACCAGCACCACCTGTTACTAATACATTCATTATAACTAATTTTTATTAAATATATCTCTTGTGTACAACTTATTTTTAACAGTGGCTAGTTCTTTTGAGTTTCTATTGGCAACTATTAGGTCTGACATTGTGAAAAATTTCTTCAAATCTTTTATAACACTCAATCCCATAAATTTATCTTCATGAATTTGAGGTTCGAAGATTATTACTTCTATATTTTTATTTAAAATTATTCTTATAATTTCTAAAATGGCACTTTCTTTAAAATTATCAGACTCAAGCTTCATCACAAGTCTATAGATACCAACTTTTTTTGGTTTTTTAGCTATTATTCTTTTAGCAATAAATTCTTTTCTAGTACTGTTAGACTCAACAATAGCTTTTATAATTTTGTTAGGGACATTTTTATAATTTTTTAAAAGCTGCTTAGTATCTTTTGGTAAGCAATATCCTCCATATCCAAAAGATGGATTGTTATAGTAATTCCCAATTCTGGAGTCGTGACTAATGCCTCGAATAACATCCTCAGTTTTAAGATTATTAGATTCACAATAGCTATCAAGTTCGTTAAAATATGATATTCGCATTGCTAAATATGTGTTTGCAAATAATTTGACAGCCTCTGCCTCAGATGGGCCCATTGTTTCAACTGAAACAAGTTTTTTTCTTTTGGTGCTAACAAAGTCAAATAACAATTCACCAAACAATTTTGCTTTTTTACTATTTCCTCCAACTATTATTCTTGAAGGGTGCAAATTATCATAAAGAGCAAGGCCTTCTCTTAAAAATTCAGGAGAAAAATAAATATCTTTTTTTTTAAATTTATTTCTTATTGATAGAGTATAGCCTACCGGAATTGTAGATTTTATAATAATAGAACATTTACTATTAAGCTTTATAATTTTTTTGATAACTTTTTCAACAGTGCTTACGTCAAATGATTTTTTGTAAGCATTATAATTTGTAGGTGTACAAATGACGACATAGTCAGCATTTTTGTAAGCCGTTTCGTAATTTAGTGTTGCCACTAAATTTAGATTCTTTTTTAATAAATATTTTGAAATTAGATTATCTTTAATTGGAGAAACCCTATCATTTATTTTATCAATCTTATTTTTATCGATATCAATAGCAGTTACTTCATGCTTTTGACTAAATAGAACAGCCAAACTCATGCCTACATATCCCGTACCTACAATTGTTATTTTCATTAAATTAAGAATATAATTTGATTTTTATCATAATGCATAATGCATAATGCATAATCTTATATTCCATATGCAATACCTTGTATAGGCATCTCATTATATGTTGGATTTAATTAAAAAGACTATATTTCCTCTCGATATTTGATATATAAGTCTTTTGATAAAATGATATAAATTAGCGGTATTTTACTTTATTGATAAAAATTGATAAGTCTTATTTTTGAAAAAATATCAGTAACGCGGGGTGGAGCAGTCTGGTAGCT
>MDTG01041412.1_pt1 | contig 12691 bp, 14 predicted proteins | sample 811421 | NCBI WGS metagenome assembly MDTG01 (sample SAMN05326645, study PRJNA326480) | marine metagenome | isolation source: seawater | place: Pacific Ocean: South East | collected 2011 | reverse complement strand
TTGGATGAATTTTAGAAATTATCATCAAAAAAAAAGGTTTGGACAACATTGGTTGGTTAATAAGAATATATTAGAGAAAATTAAAGAAGTTGCTGATCTTAATGAAAATGATTTCATTCTTGAAATTGGACCTGGAAGGGGTGCCTTAACATCAAAGTTATTAGATTCAAAAATTAAGAAAATACATGCTATCGAACTGGATAAGGATTTAATTGATTTTTTGAATGTTAAATTTAAAAATAATATAAAGTTTTCACTTCAACAGGGAGATATCCTTTCAACAAATCTAGATTCTATTAATAAAAAAATTACTAAAGTAGTCGCAAATATTCCATATAATATATCTGGACCAATTTTAGATATTTTCGTAGGAAGATTAGGAATAATAAAAAATTGTAATTATAAGAAGGTTATTTTTTTAATGCAAAAGGATGTTGTAGATAGAATTCTAGCAAAAGAGGGTAGTACTAATTCAGGAGCTTTAAGTGTCAGGATGCAACTAGTATCAAAAATTAAGAAAATTTGCGATGTGGCACCTTCTTCCTTTGATCCTCCTCCAAAAGTATTTTCTTCTCTTGTTGTTTTTGAGCCGCTAAGTAATGAATTACGTCTAGATGTTAAATCAGAAAAATATATAGATAAGCTTCTTAGGATTTCATATAATTCAAGAAGAAAAATGCTTAGAAACACACTGAATTCAATACTTTCTAAAGAAGAGATAAATAAATTATCTGATTTATCTGAAATCTGTCTTAATTTACGACCTCAAGATCTTTCAATTAATCAATGGATTAGTCTCGCAGAGAATTGTATTAAAATCAAAGAATAAAATCTAAAAAAAGATGTCATTGTTATCAAAAGGAACAATTAGTATAAAATCCCCAGCAAAGGTGAATTTACACCTTGAAGTTATTGGGAAAAGAAAGGATGGATTTCATGAATTAGCAATGATTATGCAAAATATTGACTTAGCTGACTACTTAGATTTTGAGATAAATCAAGATGGTCTAATCAAATTAGAATCTGACTGTAAAAATCTAAGTCTTGATAGTGATAATTTAATAGTAAAGTCAGCAAATCTTCTAAGGCAGGTTACTAATATAAATCTTGGAGCTAATATCTATTTGAGAAAAAATATACCAATAGGTGCAGGATTAGCAGGTGGTTCAAGTAACGCCGCAGCAACACTAATTGGACTTAACAAATTATGGAATTTAAGACTTGAAAATAAAACAATTCACTCATTATCAGAAAGATTAGGTTCAGATGTTCCTTTTTTTATTGATGGAGGAAGTCAGTTATGCTTTGGAAGAGGAGAGATTTTAGAAAGATTAAATTCAAGATATGAATATGGAGTTATTCTTTTAAAAAATCCAAATATTTCTATATCTACTGCTGAAACTTATAAAAGATTTAGTGATAAATATAGTGATAAATATAATATGAGTAATGAAATAATTTCAAATGTAAGAAATAGCTTAAGAAATAAAAATCTAAATAATATCAACATAAATAAAAAATCTATCAAAATAAAAAATGACTTACAATTAGTTGTTCAAAATGAGAATGATTCAGTTAATCAGGCTTTATATTTACTTTCTAAATTAAGTAATTGTATAACATTTGCCATGAGTGGTTCAGGCCCAACTTGCTTTGCTCTTTTTGAAAATTTTGAAGTTGCAAATAAAGTATTTAAAGAAAACTATATATTATTTAAAAACAAAGGTTTTGATTCTTGGGTGTGTAAATCACTTGATAAAGGTATAATTTTCATTTAAATTTAATTATCGTCTGAAAAATTCAGTGGTTAATAAAATTAAAAAAAATATTGAGAATAATAATATTCCTGAAAAAGGACCTCTAAACTTTATAGTTGGTTCCTTTACAAGCTTTTTGCTTTGTGGTTTTTCTTATTTAATAAGTAACAAGATTGCAATTTATTTTTCTGTTCACAAACCCTCTAATACATCAGAAGTAGTCCAAAATATTTCCTCAAGTATCAATACATTAATAATTGGATTATCCTTTTTACTAACTTTCTCATTTGGTTTCATAGGTATTGGCCTTTTTATTGTATTTATTCGCAGTTTTTTTATGAAGAAAAGTTGATTTACCAATAGTATTAAAAAAACTGATTTTTGAATGTCTTTACACGACTTAGGGCTCTTAATTCTTTTGCTCTCTCCGGGTATGATTTTGTCAATATTACTACTGATAACTTTTGCCGAAGGGGGATAAATTAACCATGATGGTAAGATTTATAAATATGATTAATCAGGAAATTATTCATGGCTGGAACCTTATTATTTAATGCTTTGAAAGAGGCAATTGATGAAGAGATGGCAAATGATGTAAATGTTTGCGTTATGGGTGAAGATGTTGGGCAATATGGAGGCTCTTACAAAGTTACTAAAGACTTATATGAAAAATATGGAGAATTACGAGTTCTAGATACTCCTATCGCAGAAAATAGTTTTACTGGCATGGCTGTTGGTGCTGCCATGACAGGGCTAAGACCCATAGTTGAAGGTATGAATATGGGTTTCCTACTTTTGGCTTTTAATCAAATTTCAAATAATATGGGTATGCTCAGATATACAAGTGGCGGTAACTATAAAATACCAGCTGTTGTTCGTGGTCCCGGTGGAGTAGGTCGTCAACTGGGCGCTGAACATAGTCAAAGACTAGAAGCTTATTTTCATGCTGTTCCAGGTATAAAAATTGTTGCTTGTAGCACCCCAAGGAATGCTAAAGGTTTAATGAAAGCAGCCATAAGAGATAATAATCCTGTACTTTTTTTTGAACATGTACTTTTATATAATTTATCTGAAGAATTACCACAAGGAGATTATACCTGTGCTTTAGATCAAGCTGATTTGGTCAAAGAAGGAAAGGATGTAACCTTGTTAACTTATTCAAGAATGAGGCACCATTGTCTTAAAGCAATTGAAGAATTAGATAATAAAAATATAGACGTTGAGTTAATAGATTTGATTAGTTTAAAACCTTTTGATATGAAAACTATTTCAAAATCTATTAAAAAAACTAATAAAGTTATTATCGTTGAGGAATGTATGAAGACTGGTGGTATAGGTGCAGAATTAATAGCATTAATAACAGAAGAGTGTTTTGATGATCTAGATGCAAGACCAATTAGATTATCTAGTCAGGATATTCCTACTCCTTATAATGGAAATCTTGAAAATTTAACAATCATACAACCACATCAAATTGTTGAAAAAGTTGAACATTTATTCAACGGGAGTATTTGATAATGAAAAGAAGGCAAGGTTGGTTTTTTTTTATAATTTTCTTACTTACTTTATCAATTTATTTACTAATTAATTATCCATTAAATTTAGGTTTAGATTTAAGAGGTGGTTCTCAACTTACACTTCAATTAATAAAAGAAGATGGGAAAGTAACTAAAAGCGAACTTGAAGCTGTTAATTCAGTTTTAGATAAACGAGTTAATAATTTGGGTGTATCTGAATCTAATTTACAAACATTAGGCCGAGATCAATTAATTCTTGAATTACCTGGCGAACAGAACCCTTTAGATGCTGCAAGAATTCTCGGAAAAACAGCCTTATTGGAATTTAGGACTCAGAGAGTTGGAACCTCTATAGACTTAAAAAATCTTCAACTTCAGAGATCAAAGATAAAAAATTTAATTGATCAATATTTATTTCTTGATAAAAGGAGCAAACAAGAAGAATTTTTAATTACGATAAACAGTGATCTTCTCGAAATTGAGAAAAATTTAGATTATTCTTCAAATAATAAAGAGCTATATGGAAAACTAATTGATACTAAAAAATATATTAGTGATAATATTTCTAATTTATTTATAAAAACGGACTTATCAGGTAAAGATTTAATTAATGCGGGTAGAAGGCAAGAACAGACTAATAATAATTGGGAGGTTTTGCTATCTTTTAGCAATGAGGGAGGAGAGAAATTTGCAAATATCACAAAATCCATAGCTGGAACTGAAAAACTATTAGCAATTATTCTTGACGGCGAATCTATAAGTGAGGCGAGTGTTGGCAGTCAGTTTTCAAGTACTGGTATCACAGGAGGTTCAGCTACAATTAGTGGAAATTTCAGTGCTGAAAGTGCTAGAGAGTTAGAAGTACAACTTAAAGGTGGTTCATTACCATTACCTATAGAAATAGTTGAAACTAATACTATTGGACCATTGCTTGGGTCGAAAAACATAATAAAAAGTCTTTATGCAGCAATTAGTGGTTTGATTTTTGTTGGTTTATTTATGATTCTCAATTATAGAATTCTTGGATTAGTTTCTGTAATTTCATTAATTCTTTATGGTTTTTTTAACTTAGCTCTTTACTCTCTAATTCCTGTAACATTAACATTACCTGGAATATCTGGTCTTATTTTAAGTATTGGCATGGCTGTCGATGCAAATATCCTAATATTCGAGAGAATTAGAGAGGAAATAAAAAGTGGTAATACTCTAATAAGATCTATTGATAGTGGTTTTCAAAGAGCTAATTCATCAATCATTGATGGACATATAACTACCTTCGTCAGTTGTTTTGTTTTGTTCTTATTAGGTACCAACTTTGTTAAAGGATTTGCCGCAACATTAGGTATAGGTGTGGCAATAAGTTTATTTACTTCTTTAAATTGCTCTAAAACTATTTTGAGGTTTTTTACATCTTATCAATCCTTAAGACAAAAAAATCTTTATCTCAGTGAGGAAAATCTTCTTAAATAAATTTTTATCTGAAAATTATGAAATTATTTAATCTAAGTTTAATTAAAAATAAAAAAGGAATTTTTGGGATCTCTTCTTTTTTTATATTATTTAGTTTAATAGGAGTTTTATACTCAAATTTTAATACTAGTTATAAAAAGCCTATTAATCTTGGTATGGATTTTATTGGAGGTAATGAATTAAGAATTGAAAGAGTCTGCCTTAACGAATGTTCAGTTATTTCTCCTGATTTAGTTTTAGATAATTTAAGTGGACTTTCTAAACAAAAATATCTTATCAATAATGTTAAATTACAATTTCAGAATAATAATAAACTTATATCTATTCGAACACCTTATTTAAAAATTGAAGAATCAAATAATCTAATCAAAGATCTCGAGAAGATTATTGGTCCATTAAATTATGAAAGTAAAAATTCTAGATTAATTGGACCTAAACTTGGGAAAAAACTCCTTATTAACTGTGCTAATTCTCTTTTTGTTTCTTTAATTGCTATCTCATTATATATCTCAGTTAGATTTGATAGGAAATATGCTCTTTATGCATTATTAGCTTTATTTCACGACTTATTTATTGTTTTCGGAATCTTTTCGTGGTTAGGGATTTTACTATCTATAGAAGTTAATAGCTTGTTCGCTGTGTCCTTATTGACCATAGCTGGTTATTCTGTAAATGACACAGTTGTTATTTTCGATAGGATAAGAGAGAATTTAAAAAAACAAAACTCTGGATATAACGAAACAATTGAATTATCAGTTAACGAATCACTAAGAAGAACTCTTTTTACAAGTTTTACAACATTAATTCCTTTATTAACTCTTATATTTTTTGGTTCTTATTCGCTTTATTGGTTTTCTATTTCTTTATCATTAGGAATCTTAATTGGAAGTTATTCGAGTATATTATTGGCCCCATCATTTCTACTAAAAAAATAATGTTATAATCTTAAATTCATGAAATTAAATTATTATTTAATTCTTTTACTTTCACTAGTTTTAATTGACTTATCAACTGAACTAAGAATATTAATTGACCACTTTACTTTTAATTCTTTATATTTCGCATTTGGTAAACATCCCTTAGCCTTTTTTATTCTTTTTTCATATCCATATTTATTTAAAAAATTAAATAATTAATTAACTAGTTAATTAATTATTTATCTTCAATTGTTTCTTTTATTAGAACTTGTAAAACCACGGCAAGAGGCAAGGATAAAATTAATCCCAAAGGGCCGAATATGAAAGTAAATCCAAATTGAGATATTAATGTTAATCCTGGTAGTAAATTCGTTTTTTTCTTCATTATTGAGGGCATTATTATGTAGCTTTCTATATTTTGTATAACTACATATGCACCCAATACAGCTAATGGTTTCCAGAAATTGTCTAGGAGCGCTATTGAGATTGGAAATATACCACTTATAAAAGGGCCGATGTTAGGAATTATGTTTAATATCATTGCTATTAAAGCATTAGAAACAACGTATTTAACATCTAATATTGAAAGAACTATCAAGGATAGTAAACCAACTGTTAAAGAGCTAATAGCCATTGAATAAGTCCAGTTAGCTAAAGCAATATTACATTTATCTAATATAATTCTGAATTTATTTCGATAGGTTTTTGGAATTATTAGAAGTATATTTTCTTTATATTGATTTGGCTCAATTGATATCATCAAACTAACAACTAATACAAAAATTATTCTTATTAATCCTGATCCAAGATTACCAGCCAAATTTAATAAATTCATAAAACTTTCTTGAATTGCTTTCGCTATAGTTGCTCCATCAGGTATTGGCACAACATTATTGATGAGATTAAAAACATCAATAACATTTTCTGATTCTTCACCATAATATAAATCGTTAAATTTATTTAGATTTGAATTTATTAATATATTTATTTTTGATAATCCATTTGGAATATCTACTAATATTTCATTAAATTCTTTTATAAAAGGAGGTAAGACAATAATAAAAATCGTAAAAATTATAAATGAAATAACTGTTATTACTAGAAATAAAGAAAATAATCTTGGAAGTTTAAAACGTTTTTTTATTTGATTAGATAAATTACATACAATATTCGAAACTACTAATGAACATATAATTAAAAGAAGAAAATCTCTTAGAGTCAGTACTATTAAAGAGGTTATAAAAATTACTACAAATTTAAAATATAATGAATTATTCAATTTAATAAATATTCTACTTCTTTTCAGAATATCCTAATCCATTTGTTTTGGCATAACTGTTAGCAAATCTCATGAATCTATCGAAGTCTGATGTATTTTTCCAAATATAAACAGCTTCTAAAAATATTGGTTCTCCATCAACAAATTTAACTTTTACTTCTCTAGTTAATATTTCTCCTTCAGAATCAATCATCCTCATGCCAGTAATTTCTCCGCTAGTAATTGAGGATAAGGCTTGAGGCTTTTCGAATAAAAAGAATGCTTGACCTGTAGTCCCATCTTTACTTCTAGTAAGTCTAATTTCGGGTACTACAGGTTCATCTATTCCCTCGTAAAATTGTATTTTAGCTAATTTATTTTCTTTCATAAAATCTAGTTGTTAATATTTTATCTTATAAAAGATTTTTCAATTTCGTTTAGAAAAAAGTTATAAAATATTATTTATTAACTCTAAAATTTTTTTGTTATATTTCAAATCGGTTAAATCTAAATATTCTATATTGTCCTTGCCAATCTTTTCGTATTCATAGCATTTATCATAATACTCTAAAACGCACTTGCAGACTAAAATCCAATTTTTATCTTTTATTGATTCAACAGCAATCTTTGTTCTTTGTGGACCTAGTCTCTTCCTAATCCTTAGTACGGATTCCTGAAGATCAGACTGATTATAAATACTATACGTATTAATTAACTCATCAAGTCGGTTAGATTCACTCCTTATAATTTCAATTCGCCTTGAGTTTTTCATTTGATTAAAAAATTCATGAGGTATTTTACATTTGCCAATATTTGCACTTTCGGCTTCTACAAATACATTATTATTTTTTTTAAAAAAATTTAAATTTTCTGCAATTATATTTTCAAATTGTTCATTTGTTGGTTGTTCATTCATGCCCAAACCACCAAAGGTACTTCCTCTGTGACATGCAATTCCTTCAAAATCTATAGTTTGATAATTATATTCATTAAGTAATTTTAGTAATTTCGTTTTGCCAGTACCTGTTTTTCCTCCAATAACTATAATATTCCATTTTGTAGAAAAATTATCTAAAACCCAATTACGGTATTTTTTATAACCTCCTTTAAGTGTTACTGTTTTAACTTTATATCTTTCAAGTAACCAAGAGATGCTTAGTGATCTCATACCACCTCTTGCACAGTAAATTCTTACGTATGCTTCATTAGAGTCACCTTTTATATTTGTGATCTTTTGTGAATTAATAAATTCAAATAAATTATTTATTAGTTTTTCAATTTTCTCTTCTATAAATATTAAACCTTGTTTTACAGCTCTTTCTCTACCGAATGTTTTGTATGTTTTACCAACTATTGCTCTTTCATCATTATCAAAAAGTGGAATATTAATAGAATTAGGCATATGTCCTTTATAATATTCACCTGGGCTCCTAACATCTATGAGCGGTCCCTTAAAACTTCTAAATTTCTCTAGTTCTTTTCTTTTGAAATACATGAATAGTTTTTCTTAGATTAATTTATTTAAAATGACTAACAAAGATCAAGATAAACCTTATGATGCCACATTAACCCTAATTAAGAAATTTGTAGACTCTAATCAAAGAAAGAGAATTAATCTCATAACAGAAATAGAATCTGAAGTTGAGAATATATTTAATATTGGTTATAAATTATTTGATGATTTTGATAAAGATGGAGATGATTGGGCTGTAGGTTGGTTATTGCAAGTATTAAAAAAAAATAAACCTAGTTATTTTGAAAACATTACCTTTAATAATTGGTTTTCTACATATTCAAATGTAAATATCAATTTTGAAGAATTACAATTGATGTTGTTGGAGCAAAAATTTGAGTCTGCAGATAGATTAACTAGTTCTTACCTGCGTAAATTGGCAGGTACTCTAGCTGAAAAAAGGGGATATGTATTTTTTAGTGAAGTAAATAATATGTCAGGCACTGATCTGAAAACTATTGATAGATTATGGAATATATACTCTAATGGTAGATTTGGTTTTTCAAATCAAGCTAGACTTTTAAAGTCAGTAGGTAAGAAATACGAATTATTATGGCCTAAAATTGGATGGAAAAAAAATGGGTTATGGACCAGATATCCTTCTTCTTTTTGTTGGTCATTGGATGCTCCCGATGGACACATGCCTTTAATTAATCAGCTAAGAGGTGTTAGGTTAATGGATTCAATTTTGAGGCATCCTGCTATCTCAGAAAGGCATGAAAATATACTTTGATATACAGCTGTTTGATAAGTTAGGATATATATAGTTTCAAAATATTATTATGTCCTTTTTTCAGGGCAAAAATATTTTAAATTTTTTAAATAGATTATTTAATAGATCCTCAATTATTTGGTCTAATTTCGAATTAGAATCATCCCTGCAATTAAATGAATTTGTTGATTTATTATTAGAACCAATAAAAACTACTCAATCTTTCTATCGCATTAAGCTTGGTTTACATGAAGCCCTAGTAAATGCAGTTAAACATGGAAACAAATCAGATCCTAGCAAAAACATTAGAGTTAGAAGAATCATCACTCCTAATTGGTGTGTATGGCAAATTCAAGATCAAGGAAGTGGTTTAGAAATTAAAAAAAGAAATTACAGGCTTCCTAAAAAAATTGATAAAGTTAATGGTCGTGGTTTGTATATCATAAATGAATGCTTTGATGATATTAGATGGAGTAATAAAGGAAATAGACTTCAGTTAGCTTTTAAAAGATGATTTTCTACTTGGACAAGGTTTATCTACATTAATTTCTTTTAACCACTTTATACTTTCTTCCATACATTCGATTGTGTCCTTCTCATTACATGAAATAAGTAATTGACATAAACCTGCTGATATAAGTTCTGCGGACCTTCTGTATTTATTCCCTTTTAGTTTATGCCAGCTGTTATGGTCTATCTTTAAATTATCGTTTAGTTTTTGAGCTAATTCGATGATATCTTTATCCCAGTATTTCATAATAATTATATTTTTAATTTATTTTATAGCAGACCATACCTTAGTCATAAAAAATGAATTAGTTTTTATATTGTTAAATCCTACTTCCTCTATTTTTGAATTTATATTTTCATTAATGTAATCACAATAAAATGGTTCATGAAATGATTTATAGAAATTTTCCATTATTTCAATAAAGTCAGGCGAATCACTAATTTGTATTGAATCTGCAAGGACTAATGTCCCTCCAGGTTCCAGTACTCTAAAAAATTCTTTTAAAACTTTCTCTCTAACTGTTCTAGGCAATTCATGAAATAAATAAACACATGAAACAGCTTGTAAACTTTCATTCTGGAAAGGTAATTCTTCCGCATTTCCTTTAATTAATTCAATTAGATCTCCATTTAGATCTGAAATATATCTACTTGCTTCCTTTAAATATGATCCTGATAAATCAATTCCAGTGATTTTCTCCTTTGGGAAAGCTCCTCTTAATTGTTTTAATGTCCTACCTGTTCCAGTTGCTACATCGAGTATATTAATTGAACTTTTTTTCCTATCACTAAAATTTCTTAAACCCTGTTTCATAGGTTTTATTATTCTCCTTCTCATCGAATCGGCACTTCCATTAAATAAAATCTCAACTTGTAAATCATAAATACTTGCTGAGAAATCCGATAAATATCCATCTGTTTGATGGTGAAAATTTCTTAAGTAATATTGGGGATAATTTTCTTTATCAACTGATTTTGGGAGATCTTCAAAATTTTGCTTTCTTCGCCTATCCCAAGTATTAGGCATGTCTAACCATATTTTTGGATATTGGGTTAAATATCTTAGCCAAGGTTCGTCAAATAATAATCTTTGTGGATAGATATTATTTTCTGCATCATTCCAATCTTCCTCTCTCAACTTATTCATCGATTTCTGAATCTGTATTAAAAGATTTTTATCGATACTAAAATTTTTAAGTTTCTTGTCAGGAAGAATTAAGTTCATAATCCGCGAAGTTACTTCCTTATGTGCAAAACCAGCTATACTTTTACCTTGCTGAAGTGTTTTATATGCAATTTTGGAAATTTGTTCTCTTGCCATTTTAAAAGTTACCTATTTATATTCCAACAAAAAAAAAATCAATTTGAGAATTTCTTGTGATATTTCTCAAATTGATTAATCAAATACAAAATAATTATTTGTTAAGCGTCATAATACATGAAGAATTCATGTGGATGTGGTCTTTGTCTAAGCTGTTGAACTTCCTCATATTTAAGATCTATAAAATTATCTATAAAGTCTTCTGTGAATACTTCCCCCGCTAGCAAATAATCTTTGTCTGCCTTTAATGCATTAAGCGAATCATTAAGTGATGAAGGAACAGTATCAATCTTAGAAAGTTGTTCTGCAGGTAGTTCAAATAAGTCAACATCGACTCCATCTCCTGGATCTATTCTATTCTTAATTCCATCTATACCAGCAAGCATCATTACTGAAAATGCCAAGTATGGATTAGCAAGTGCATCTCCTGATCTGAATTCTAATCTTTTGGCCTTAGGACTTGGACCTGTTAATGGTATTCTGACTGCAGCTGATCTATTTCCTTCTGAATAAACTAGATTAACAGGAGCTTCGAATCCTGGAACTAATCTTTTATAACTATTTGTTGTTGGATTAGTAAAAGCTAGGAAAGAAGGAGCATGTTTTAGTATTCCACCAATGTACCATCTAGCAGTTTGAGATAAATTTGCATAACCACTTTCTCCAAAAAATAGTGGTTGTCCACTTTTCCATAAGCTTTGATGAACATGCATTCCAGTACCATTATCGTTAAAAACTGGTTTTGGCATGAAGGTTGCTGTTTTACCATATTTTTTTGCTACATTTCTGACAACATACTTATATGTCATTACGTTATCAGCTGAATTTATTAACGAATCAAATTTTATTCCAAGTTCATGTTGGCCAGCCCCTGCTACTTCATGGTGATGTTTTTCTGTAGGAATTCCAAGTTCAGCCATTAAAAGAAGCATTTCTGATCTTATGTCTTGAGCAGTATCGTTTGGTGATACTGGAAAATATCCCTCTTTATATTGGATTTTATAGCCTAAGTTTCCTCCTTCTTCTGTCCTTCCGGTGTTCCATGGAGCTTCATTAGTATCCACGCTATAAAAACAAGATCCCTCTTTAGAGTCATATCTAACATCATCAAATAAGAAAAATTCAGGTTCAGGTCCGAAAAAGGCTTGATCAGCTATTCCAGTTGACTCTAAATATCTCAATGCCTTTTGTGCTAAAGATCTAGGGCATCTATCATAAGGCTGACCACTCCTAGGCTCTTGAATTGAACAAATCATGCTTAGAGTTTTATGTTTATAGAAAGGGTCAATCCAAGCTGTACTTGCATCGGGAACCATAGACATATCAGAGGCATTTATCGCTTTCCAACCTCTTATGGATGAGCCATCAAATGCAAGACCTTCAATAAAAGAATCCTGATCGATCATATCTGATGTCAAAGTTAGGTGTTGCCATTTTCCATGAATGTCGGTGAATTTTAAGTCGATGAGTTCGATTCCTTCATCTTTAATTTGACTTAAAACATCTTGTGGTGACTTAGCCATTGCTTTTAAAATACCTTCTTTGAAATTAATAAGTTGACGAACCTAATTTTGTATCAACCGTAACCTTTTTAAACACTAAGGGTCTTCTTTCAGTGTTTCAAGTTATATGTTTAATAATTATTTACTTAAATATTTAAATTGAATGAATTTCTATAAAAAAATATCGCTTATGTCACGAAATTAGTTTAATTTA
>MDTG01402715.1_pt1 | contig 12692 bp, 12 predicted proteins | sample 811421 | NCBI WGS metagenome assembly MDTG01 (sample SAMN05326645, study PRJNA326480) | marine metagenome | isolation source: seawater | place: Pacific Ocean: South East | collected 2011 | reverse complement strand
TATATTGAGTTTTTTTCAATGTATTCTAAAACAACAAAAAAAATAAATATTACTGTAAAACCGTATTATCTTGAAGATCAATCTGAACCAGAAGATCAGCATTATGTTTGGGCGTATAAGGTAACTATTGATAATCAAGGCAGTCAAAAAGTTCAATTAGTTAATAGGTATTGGAAAATAATTGATGCAAACGGTACACTTCAAGAGGTTAGAGGAAAAGGTGTTGTGGGAGAACAACCAATTTTGAATCCTGGTGAAAAATTTGAATACACAAGTGGTACGCCACTTGCAACATCATCAGGTTTTATGGAAGGTGTTTATGAGATGCTAAATGATAATGGTGATAAATTTGATGTACAAATTCCACAGTTTTCTTTAGACACTCCTATTGAGTCAAATAAATTAAATTAATTTAAATAAATAAATGAATGAAAGACTTCAGGTCAATAATTAATATTATAGGATTGCTTTTATGCATTGAGTCAATTGCTATGATTATTCCTATGATGTTTGATCTTTATTATAAAAATAACGATTGGGTTCAGTTTTTCTATTCTAGTTTAATTACCTTTTTTGTTGGTATTATTTTAAATATTTCTTTTAGAAATAAAAATGTAAAACTTGGTATAAGAGAAGCTTTTGTTTTAACTATTTCTTCCTGGATTATCATTTCAATATTTGGATCACTACCTTTTATATACACATCGTCAAATCTAACATACACCGATGCTTTTTTTGAGTCAGTGAGTGGTATAACTACGACTGGTTCAACAGTTATATATAATCTAGAAGATTTATCTGAAGGTATTTTAATTTGGAGATCACTTCTACAATGGTTTGGAGGTATTGGAATTATTGTTTTGGCGATGGCAATTTTACCAACTCTTCAAATAGGTGGAATGCAGCTTTTACATATGGAACATGATGATCCATATGAAAAGACTATACCCAAGGTAAATAGATTTGTTCTTGAGTTATTTCTTTTATACATTTTTTTATCATTCATTTGTGGTATTTTGTATTTTATTAATGGCATGTCAGGCTTTGACTCCATAATTCATGCCATGACAACTATTTCAACAGGTGGTTTTTCAAATTATAATGAATCATTTAGCTATTTTAATTCATTTAAAGTTGAAGTGGTTAGTATAATTTTTATGATTATTGGCAGTCTACCTTTTGTTTTATACTTACAATTTTTACATAAAAAAGTTTTAATTTTTAGAGATGATCAAATAAAATTATTTTTTTCAATAATAATTCTTGTTGTAATACTAACTACAATTTGGCTTAAAGTTAACCATAATGAAAGTTATTTCAATTCATTTAGATTGTCACTATTTAATATTATATCTATTTTAACTGGTACTGGATATTCTAGTAGTAATTTTTCAAGTTGGGGAAGTTTTGGTATGGTTATAATGATTATAATCATGTTTATTGGTGGATGTGCAGGATCTACAACGGGTGGAATAAAAATCTTTAGACTTCAAATTCTTTTTAGAGGTGCAAGAACTCAAATAAAAAAGTTGATACAGCCACATGCAATTTTAGTAATGAGATTTAATGGGAAAACTGTAAATGAAAATACATATAGTTCAGTAATGGGCTTCTTTTTTATGTATATCTTAGTATTTATTTTCTCAGCTATATCTCTGAGTTTTTTTAATTTAGATTTTCTTACTGCATTTTCTGCAGCAGCATCGGCTATTTCTAATGTAGGGCCTGGGATAGGAGATATAGTTGGTCCTTTAGGGAATTATGCCCCTCTTGATAATGGAGCTAAGTGGATATTATCTATTACTATGATAATTGGAAGGTTAGAAATATTTACTGTATTGGTTTTATTATCTTTAAACTTTTGGAAAAATTAGTTATTGAATAAATCCTTGCATATATAATTCAACCATTGATTTTGATTGATCGGCAAAGTCTGTTATTGCTTTTAAAATTAAATCATTAACAATTAATTCAGTTTCATTTAATGATATATACTTTTGAGAAGTGGTTGATCTTGAAGTTTCTACAGTAGTACTTGCAATCAAATACTTAGAATTATCATATAGTTCGTATTGAACTAAAAAGAAAACTTCATATTGATAAATTGTTTTTTCCTCATATTTTGTAGCTTCCAAGTTATCTATTTCTTTTTTTAAAATTGAAGCATCTAAAATATTAATAATAAGTTCATTTTGATTTCCAAAAATTTTGATATTTGTATTTATCCAATCTTGAATTACACGTATTGGTGGCATGTTTAACTGATCTTCAATATTGTTTTCTGAAAAAACTGGATTATAATCCAAATTTATTATTATATTGTTTGCATTTATAGAAAATTTTTTTAATTTTGTAATATCAAAATTAACAGGAGTAATGATTTCAATAGGTTGACAGGAAAAAATTAACAATAGAAATAGAAAACTTGTGAATTTATTTTTTAAGTACATAAATTAAAATTGCTTGTTGTATATACATTCTATTTTTAGCTTGCTTTAAAACAACAGATTGATTACCATCCAAAACTTCAGAAGTTACTTCCTCTTCTCTGTTCGCAGGCAAGCAATGCATAAAAATTACATTTTTATTAGCATTTTTAAGCAAATTTTTATCAACTGTAAAATTTTTAAAATATTTTTTTTTATTTTTATTTTTGTCACCCATTGAAACCCATACATCAGTCATAATACAATTAGAATTTTTTGTACCTTTTATTGGATCTGTATAAATTTTAAGTTGTTTATTACTATATTTGCTTAATTCTTTTTTAGATTTTTGAAGTACAATGTCTGGAATAACTAAATTTAAATTAAAATTAAATAAATTTTGAAGATGCAATAAAGAACGAGAAACATTATTAAAGTCACCAACCCAAGAAATATTAATATTTTTATAGTTTTTAAAATTCTCCTGAATAGTCATAAAATCTCCAAGAATTTGACATGGGTGACTGTAATCAGTCAATCCGTTAATAACTGGAATTACATTGAGCTCTGCAAGATCTTTTAATTTTTGGTGATTATTATTACGCAGCATAATACAATCTACATATTGTGACAGCACGTTTAAAACATCACTGTTACTTTCTCTTATATTATTAAATCCTATATCATTGCTATTTAATTCCAAATAATTTCCTCCTAATTTTTGCATACCTATACTAAAACTTAACCTAGTTCTAAGTGATTGTTTTTGAAAAATTAATGCAAGAGTTTTCTCTTTACAAATTGATGAATATTTTTTTGGATTTTTTTTTAGTTTATTAGCTAATAACAATATTTCATTAATTTTTTTTTTAGAAAAATGATTTATATCTATAAAATGTTTCATATTAAATATTTCCTAAAACTTTTTTAATTATTAAGATAGATTTATCAATTTCTTTATACTTTACTACTAATGGTGGTGCCAACCTTAATGTGTTATCAGCTGCTGGAACAGTCAAAAGATTATTGTCTCTTAATTTTTTTGAGAATTCAATATTGCTAAAATTTGTATCAGTTTTGATACCTAAAAGTAAACCCGCTCCTCTTACTTCTGAAATTATACTAAATTCAGTTTCTAGTTTTTTTAATTCTTTCCAAAAATATCTTGAGATCTTGTCTACATTATTTAAAAATTCTTTATTTGAAATAATTTTTAATACTTCAATTCCAACACTCATTGCCAGAGGATTACCTCCATATGTTGAGCCATGACTACCAGTTTTCATGGATATACATGCTTTGTTTGTAGATAGACATGCTCCTAATGGGAATCCAGAACCAATTCCTTTTGCCACCGCCATTAAATCTGGTTTTACATTAGCCCACTCATGTGAAAATAATTTTCCTGATCTTCCAAAACCACATTGAACTTCGTCAAAAAATAATAAGATTCCGTGTTTATTAGATATTTCTCTTAGAAATTTTAAAAATTTGAGATTTGCAGGTCTTATACCTCCCTCACCCTGTATTGGTTCAACAATTATACCGCCTGTTCTTTTAGAAATTATTTTTTTTAATTTATCTATATCATTAAATTCAACTTGTTTGAAACCACTTAGTAATGGGCCAAAACCTTTTGAATATTTTTTATTTCTTTGTGCTGAAAGCGCTCCATAAGTTCGGCCATGAAATGCTCCTTTAAAAGTTATAATTTCATTTTTTCCAGTATTATGAAAATGATGATAACTTCGAATTATTTTAATACCACATTCTATTGACTCAGCCCCAGAATTTGTGAAAAAAACTTTATCTGCAAATGAATTTTTTGAAAGTAATTTTGCAAATTCTTCTTGTTTTTTGATTAGATAAAGATTTGAAATATGCCATAATTCTTTAGATTGTCTATTTAATACCTTTACAAGTCTTGGATGACAATGCCCTAAAGAATTAACAGCAATACCACTTGCAAAGTCTAAATATTTTTCATTGTTTGTTGTATATAAATAACAACCTCTACCCTTATTGAATTCTAGAGTTTTTTTTCCATATGTTGGCATCACACATGATGTTCGTTTTCTTTTCATTTAAGATTTAATTTTATATCCTTTACTAAACATTAAATAACAAAAAAAAATTAGAAAAGAGTTAATAATTAAAAGAAAAATAATACCATGAGAAAGTGAACTATCGGACACACCTGTAAAAGCATAACGGAAGCCATCAATGTTGTAAAAAAAAGGGTTAAAAGAAGAAACTTTTTGCCAAATTTCAGGCAATCTTGAAATAGAATAAAATGTTCCTGATAAAAAAGTAAGAGGAAGTACAATAAAATTTGTAATTCCCTGCTGCTGATCCCATTTATCAGCCCATATTCCGACAATTGTTCCAAGAGAACCCATCATGATACAACCCATTAAAGTAAAAAAAATAAGGGATGAATAAGAATAAATTTCTAAAGGAATGAATATTAAAACACCAAGAGAAGTTACAAAGCCACAGATAATTCCTCTACACACTGATCCAATTATATATCCAAATGTTAGCTCAATATTACTAAGAGGGGCCATTAAAATATCAATAATATTACCTTGAAATTTAGATTGTCCAATACTTGATGCAGAGTTAGCAAATGAATTTTGTAACATTGTCATCATTATAAGTCCAGGAGCAATGAAATTAGATAAATCAATCCCATTAATCGAATTTACTGATTTTCCAAGAGCAAGACTAAAAACTGCTAAAAATAAAAGTGAGCTTATAGCTGGACCAACTATGGTTTGAATACCAACTTTTAAAAAGCGTAAAACCTCTTTTTTAATTAGTGTAAATAAACAAAGATAGTTATAGTTATTCATAATTTATTTATTCTTTTAATATATTTAATTAATTTGTATATTTATTTTATGGATGAAAAAATTTTGCTTAATTACTCAGTTAAATATCTGAGCAAGTACGATACTTCAAAAAATAATTTAAAATATGTTTTAAAAAGAAAAATTTATCGAATGAAAATAAGAGATATTGAAAAAAATTCACTTCTTAAGTCTATAGAAAGTATTTTAAATAAACTAGAAAGAAATAATTTTATAAATGATAAAAGGTATTTATTATCTAAGATTACATATTTATCGAAATCAGGTAAATCAAGAAAATACATCTTAAATTACTTATTAAAAAAAGGATTGGATAGAAAAGATGTAGAGTTTGCTTTTTCTAAATTTAGTGAAAATAATTTAGACTGGGAAATTAGTTCAGCAAAACTATTTGTAAAAAGAAAAAAATTGATAAATTCAAGTGAAAGTTACGAGAAAAAACTTTCAAAAATGGCAAGGGCTGGTTTTAGTTATGAAACCAGTAAAAAAATATTAGGTTAATCTTGTTTGAGGTGAACTTTTCCTTCAAGTAATCTAGCAATTTGTTTAGTAGTTTGAAACCTCTCAAATGTAATTCTAATTATTGCTGTCAAAGGTGCTGCTAGTAAAACTCCAATAAAACCCCAAATCATACCCCAAAATATCAATGATAGTATTATTGTTATTGGGTGAAGACCGAAGCTATCTCCAAATATTTTTGGTTCTAATATATTACCTACAATCTGATGAACTATTGTTGGTAAAACTATTATTAAAATAACCAAAGTTGGATCACTATATTGCAAGAATGCAATTGGAAGAGGCAATAAGACAGCAATTACGGAACCAATTACAGGAATGAAATTTAATATAAAAGTTAATACTCCAAAAATAAAAGCAAGCTCTAAACCGAGAAACCAATAAATAATTCCAGCACAAATACCTGTAAATGCCGAAGTTAGAAATTTCGTAAAAATATACTTTTTAACAAGGCCGATAATATCATTCCATTCATCAGATGTATTTTTTGTAGGATTACCAAGTAATAAAAAAAGGGTTATGATAATTACAAGCAAAAATTTTGAAATAAAATTAGCACTATTACTTAATATTGCAGTTGCCCAATCAGTTATCGGTAATTCAAGAATTGAATTTCTTATTGTTTCACGATCAAGATTTATTTCAAATTCTTGAAGCTTAACTACAATAGCTTCAATTAGTATTATAACTTTTTGATTATAATCTTCTGCAGATTCTAAAAATGTAGTAACTGAAGATACTATAAAAGGAACAATTATAGAAAATAAAAAAATGATTAAACATATACTTACAAAAACAGCTATAAATCTATGAACCCGTAATTTTATAGTTTGAAAGTCAATTATTGGGTCTATTAATATTCTAAGTAAGAGTGCAAGAACAAAAGGGACCATTATTGGTTGAGTAAAATTTAAAATAAAAGCAACAGCTATACTTGCTAAAATAAAAAGTGAACCAGATATTACTTTATAGTCTTCATTCATAATTATTTTTTAACTTTAGAATTAAATATTTCAGGTTTATCTGTAGTTAAATTCTCAAAATACAAAGATTGACTAGGGAATGCAAAACTTGCTCCATTATTTTCAACAATTTCAATAGTTTTTACAGCAAGTTCCTCTTTAACCTTTAAAAATTCACCCCAATCATTAGTAACTGTAAATACCTGGACAAGCAAATCAATAGAACTTTCAGAAAAACTATCTATTCTTACAAAAAATCCAGCATTTTCATTTTTTGCAAAATTTTTATCTTCTGCTATTAATTTATTAAGAGAATTTCTTATATTTCTAAGTTGATCAATTGAGGTTCTGTATTCTAAACCTATTAACCATCTGATTCTTCTATGATGTCTTCTTGTATAATTTGTCACTGATTGTTCAGCAAATTTATAATTAGGAACCATTACTGGGGTTGAGTCAAAACGTCTAACGAGTGTAGATCTAAAACCGATTTGTTCAACAACTCCCTCAACTTCTCCAGAAACTAAAATAACATCACCAACTGTAAATCTTTTTTCCATTAATATCATTATACCACTAATTAAATTTTTAAATAAGTCTTGTGCACCAAGAGCTACCGCAACTCCAAAAAGTCCCAGACCTGCAATAACAGGTCCCACTCTAATGCCCCATAACTCAAGTATTGCAACTGAACCAAGTATAATTACTAATATTTTTAAACCTTTAAGCGTCCAATCAACTAAAGGTTTTGAAATTTTTGTTTCAAAGTTTTTTATTACAAATGAAAACGGTATAATCAATTGATGCAGCAACCAGAATATAAAAATTGTTATTAAAGATCTGTTTAATAAATCTAGGAAATCTTGATTATTATTAGATACATCCAAATAGGATGAAGCTATAAAAAACCCTATTACAACAGGGAAAAATTTTAATGGCCCATCAAGTACTTCAATAACAGCATCGTCAATTTGATTAGAAGTCTTTGAAACAATTCTTGATAACCGATTAAGAATAAACCTAGCTATGAGTCTTCTTAGTAAATAAAAAAGTAGGAAAATTACAAGACTTACTATGATATCTGTTGCATTTATCCCAAATACTCCATTATTCCAAACATCTAAAAAAAGGTTAGTAAAGCTATTGAATGATTCCATATACAATATATTTATAACTCACTAACATGAAATTAAGATTTTTACTTGTTTTTTTAATTATGCTGAACTTAAAGAATACGTTATTAGCTAATGAAATTGTGAATTTATATGATTTTTCATTTGAAGATATAGACGGTAATCAGGTAAATTTGGAGAAGTTTGTTGGTAAGCCAATTTTAATGGTGAATACAGCTTCTAGATGTGGCTTTACTCCACAATATGCTGATCTCCAAAATTTATTTTTAAACTATAAAAATAGCGATTTGACAATAATAGCCACAACAAGCAATTCCTTCAATCAAGAATATTCAGATAGTGAGGACATTAAACAAATATGTTTGGTTAATTACGGAGTAGGTTTTGTTACTTCAGCGCCAATGAATGTCAAAGGAAGTAATGCTCATCCAATCTACTCATGGATTGATGAAAGGTATAATGAAAAACCAAAATGGAATTTTTACAAATATCTTTTTGATAGAAATGGTCAGCTGGTTAAATCATGGACTTCTATGACAAAACCAAATAGTTTAAAAATTATTAATCAAATTGATCGTTTGATATAAAAAAAAGGGCAAATTAATTGCCCTCCTTTATAATAAAATTAAATTATTACATCATGCCGCCCATGCCGCCCATGCCACCCATGCCGCCCATGCCGCCGCCCATATCAGGCATTGCAGGTGCAGCAGATTTGTCTTCAGGTGCATCAGCTACCATAGCTTCAGTTGTAATTAAAAGGCCAGCTACAGATGCTGCATCTTGTAAAGCTATTCTAACAACTTTTGTTGGATCTATAATACCCGCATTTACCATGTTAGTATATTTATCCATTTGGGCATCATAACCAATATTATGATCTTTGCTTTCACGAATTTTTCCAGCAACTACTGCTCCATCAACACCGGCATTTTCTGCAATTTGTCTTAATGGATTAAAAAGAGCTCTTCTAACAATATCAACGCCAATTTTTTGATCATCATTTGATGTTTTCACAGTATTAAGAGATTTAGTAGCATAAGCTAGTGCTGAGCCACCACCTGGAACAATACCTTCCTCAACAGCTGCTCTAGTAGCATGCATTGCATCTTCTACTCTATCTTTCTTCTCTTTAACTTCGACCTCGGTTGCACCACCTACTCTAATTACAGCAACACCACCTGCTAGTTTAGCAAGCCTTTCTTGAAGCTTTTCCCTATCATAATCAGAGGTTGTTTCTTCAATTTGAGCTCTGATTTGATTGCACCTTCCTTCAATATCTTTCTTTTTTCCCGCACCTTGAACGATGGTGGTATTTTCTTTGTCAACAACAACTCTTTTAGCTGTACCAAGCATATCTAAAGTTACATTCTCTAATTTTATGCCTAAGTCTTCACTAATAACCTGACCTCCAGTTAAAATTGCAATATCTTCTAACATTGCTTTTCTTCTATCACCAAATCCTGGAGCTTTGACAGCGGCGATTTTTAAACCACCTCTGAGCTTATTGACAACTAATGTAGCGAGAGCTTCACCCTCAATATCCTCAGCAATTATTAATAAAGGCTTTGTAGATTGCACTATAGATTCAAGTAATGGAAGCATAGGTTGTAAACTTGACAATTTCTTTTCATGCAAAAGCACATGACAATCATTAAGTTCTGTAATCATTTTTTCAGCATTTGTTACAAAGTATGGTGATAAGTATCCTCTGTCAAACATCATGCCCTCAACAACGTCAAGTTCAGTATCAAGACTTTTAGCTTCCTCAACAGTAATAACCCCCTCTTTACCAACTTTTTGCATAGCGCTCGAAATCATTTTACCAACTTCGTTATCTCCGTTAGAAGCAATAGTCCCAACTTGTGCAACCTCTTTATCAGTTTTAATTACTTTAGATTTTTTTCTAATTTCATTTACAACTGCATCAACTGCCAAATCAACACCTCTTTTTAAGTCCATTGGATTCATTCCAGCAGCAACGGCCTTCATTCCCTCAGTAGCTATTGCTTGTGTTAGCACAGTTGCAGTAGTTGTTCCGTCACCAGCTATGTCATTTGTTTTGCTAGCAACATCTCGTACCATTTGTGCGCCCATATTCTCAAATTTATCTTTAAGCTCAATTTCCTTGGCTACACTAACACCATCTTTAGTAATTCTTGGAGCACCAAAAGATTTATCCATAACTACGTTTCTTCCTTTAGGGCCAAGAGTTACCTTGACAGCATCAGCTAATTTATTGACTCCTGTTAACATTTTAGATCTAGCATCTGATCCAAAAAAAATATTTTTTGCAGACATTTTTAACCTTTCTTAATTATTAAATTTTTATTTTTTTTTACCTGAAGTAATTATACCCATTATGTCTGACTCTTTCATAATAAGATAATCTTCACCATTCATTTTAACTTCGGTACCTGACCACTTTCCAAAAAGAATTTTATCTCCTTTTTTTACGTCTAGAGCTACAAGTTTACCTGTTTCATCTCTAGCACCTGATCCAACTTCTAAAACCTCACCTTCCATTGGTTTTTCTTGTGCTGTATCTGGAATTATTATTCCTCCAGCTGTTTTCTGATCAGAGTCTACTCTTTTTACAAGTACTCTGTCATGCAAGGGTCTAAATTTCATATTTCCTCTTTTTTAACTTATTGATTTATAACAATATTTAATTAGCACTCTTACTATAAGAGTGCTAAATATTTAAGCATTAATAATGTTGATTCAAGAGGAAAATAAAGAATTTTTAAAATATTTGAAAGTTATGATATCAATCACTTGATGGCTTTTTTTAATACTTTTTTTAAAACTTTAGGAATTTTATTAGGTTTTACAACATTTTTAATAATAATAAATATAACTATATTCTACTTACAAAAAAATAATTTTTCTTTTAATTTAATTGAAGGTGATGAACAGTCTAAAAATATAATTGCTATCCTAAATTTAAATGGCCCTATAATTAAAGATATTAATCATGGTATTGTTGGGAAAATTATTAATTATATAGATCCAGAAATAGTAAATGAAAGCTTAAAAGAATTACAAAACTTCAAACCAAAAGTTTTAATTATTAGAGTTAATTCACCTGGAGGTACCGTATCAGCAACATCTTCTTTAGAAAATAAAATTAATGATTTTAAAAAATTAAATAATACAAAAATTTATTTTTATACCGATGAAATTCTGGCTTCTGGAGGTTATTGGATATCTACAACTGGAGAAAGGACATATGCAAATTATGGTTCAATTATTGGCAGTATTGGTGTGAGTGGTCCATCTTGGTATTATTATAATCAACCAAAATCGATATCACGTAGTTTATTTGGTCAAGTAATTGAGACTGAGAAAGGTATTGAAGTATTTAATCAGAATGCTGGCGCTTCAAAAGATTTATTTAATCCATTTAGAAAACCAACAAACCAAGAACTAAGTCATTTACAAAATATGGTAAAAGAAATTTATGTTAAGTTTATTTCAAAAGTTTCTAAAAATAGAAAGATCGAAAAAAATACTTTAGTAGATGAAATAGGTGCTTTAATATTTACTAGTAGTCAAGCAAAGAAAAATTTTTTAATAGATGGTGTTATTGAATTTGATGATTTAATAGATCAAATAATTATGGAGGAAAACTTCAAAAACTATAAAATTATTAAAAAAAATACTAACGAAAGTTTACTAAATAATTATTTGTCAAGTTTTATAAATAATAGTAAAACACCTATTTGTAACGAATTGAATTCAAGTTTTTCTTCAGTCTTTCCAATTTATTTAAATAATTGTTAAACTAATAATTATACAAAAGACTTTATATCTTTAATTTTTACAATTAAATTCTTATAATAATTACTTTTGTTCAAAACTTTTTTATTAATATACTTTTTAGCAATATCAGAATGTTTCTTTATAGTTACTGTATCAGCAATTAATCTAGAGTATTTTAATTTATTTAAATCTGCTAAATGTTTATATCTATTTTCAAATAATTTTTCATAATCTTCATCAAATGAAGGTCCAATCTCTAATATTTCTGTGTTAGGTTTACAAAATATAATATTAGCTAAATTTGATCCATAGGCACCAATTATTTTATCTACATTACTAAAAATTTTTATTTGATCTTCAATTGTATAAAGCTGAGGATTAATTATCTTATATCCTTTAGATCTTAAAATAGGAATGATATCGGCTTCATTTATTATTTTTCTATAGTTTGAATCCTCTCTTGTTACATATATTTTTTTATCTGCAGATTCTAATTTCTTTGGAATAAGTATATATCTAAGTATATTAATAGATTTTGATAAATTAAAAAATTGAGGCATTTCTGAGTTAGTGAATTTATAGAAACCTTCATCAAGATATGTGAAAGAAAAATCAATTTTTTTAGAAACTAAAATTTTTTTAATAAAATCTCTAAATTTAGTTGATGAATTTCGATTTATCACAATTCTTATCTTATTATTATTTAAAAAAAAGATACGTGGTAAAAATTGCGTTAAATTAGAGTAATAATTATTAGCTGCATTTGAGCCTAAAACGAATGAATTATTTATTTTTTTAAAATTATTAAAATTATTATGAAAATTATCATAAAATTTTTTTGTAAAAAAGTGCTCAGTTTTCTGAAATTCATCTCTTGTAAATAGTTTATCAAAAGTTGTATTATTATTATTTATTAAAAAAAAATTAAATGAGTCTAATGAAAAATCACCCTTATATATATTGCAACTAAAATCTAGTTTATTTAATTTAACATTAACAAAATTTTTTGACAAT
>MDTG01222923.1_pt1 | contig 12692 bp, 13 predicted proteins | sample 811421 | NCBI WGS metagenome assembly MDTG01 (sample SAMN05326645, study PRJNA326480) | marine metagenome | isolation source: seawater | place: Pacific Ocean: South East | collected 2011 | reverse complement strand
TATATCCACCAAGAGAAGATACTACTATGTTCCACAAGGCTATTTTAAAGGTAAAAGGAGAACCTGGAAGACTATTAGAAATTGGAACTGGTTGTGGAGTCATTGGCTCGTCAATGGCTGAAAATGGTTGGGAGGTTTGTGGTATCGACATTAATCCTCTAGCAATTGTTTCAGCTAGAGGTAATCATCAAAATACAGGCAAATTTGAATCTATTGAAATGGATATTGAAGAAATAAATAATGATTTCAAAAAAGACTGGGATGTCATTGCGTGGAATACTCCGTATTTGGATTCTCCAGATAAGAATCAACGTCTTGGACCTCTAGAAGAAGCAGCACTTTCTTGGGAAGGTAAACACCCAATCAGAAAATTGTTGAATCTTGGAAATATCCCGGGAATGCTTGCAGAAAAAGGCTGTATTCTGGCGTTAATATCCGCAGGTGAACAATCCAGTCAGGAATTAAATTCGGCAATTTCTGAGGGATGGTCGGTCAGAACGATAGAAACTAGATCACAAGGGGGGGAAAGAACTGCAGTAATTGCTCTCTGGAAAGGGTGGAAGTGGGATCCAATTCGAAAAAATTCGGTATCATCCACGATGACAATTTTAGACAAAAACGATCACGCTGGAGCATGTATCATATCCCAAGAACAAACAGCAGGTCGAGGAAGAAATAATTCCACATGGATTTCAAAAAAAGGTGACCTCACGGGAACGTGGAAGATTATCGGACCCAAAACCCCGATTTTGGATGTTCAATCAATACATATGGCAGCATCCTTAGCGGTAATCAACTCTATTTGTACATGGAAAGGAAGAGGATTAGAATCAATACACTGGATAAACCAAAATGAATGTCAATATTCGGTCAAATGGCCCAATGATATTGTTTGTCAAGCGAGCAATACCAAGGTGGCTGGAATACTATTGCACGCCGAATCCAAAGGTGACCAAATTTGGATTTCTTGTGGAATAGGTATCAATTCATCACCTAGGATGGTTGACGGAAATATCTGTGAGGGAGTTTCTGAATCTGGACTTGATAATTTGGAAAAACATCTACATTGCCACCTATCATCGTGGTTTGAAAATCATGAAAGAGTACCTGATGTTGATACTAGTTTCCTTCGAAGAAGATGGTGGTCTGCGGCATCATATTCACAAATTATTGGTAAAGGGAAAATATACAGGAATGAACCATGTGTGGTATCAAAATTGATGAATTCAAAATTACAAATATATTCTAAATCAGGTAATAAGGAAATAACAGGAATAGAAATTCATGACTGATTATTGACGACGACGCCATTCTCCCCAGACAAGTAAAAAGAGACCGAGTATTGCAGGAATTGCTTCAAGAGGAAGTTGACGTTTTACACTAATTTTTACCTCGAACTCCCCCGAACCTGATACACCAATATCTACACTGCCGCCACCTGATCCATCAGTGGTTCGACTGGAAGAAATTGACTCCCAAGAATCATTGGATAGACTAGTAAAAATAAGGATTTCACCATCAATATGGGCCTCAATTTCACATGTTAGATTAGATTCTTGACACGATTCGCTTGGAAGAACTGAAATCTCTATTGCATCGCTGGAACCCAAGAAACCGACATCGACACTAGTGAGAAATACAATACCATCGTTTTCTTCTAAGTTCACCTCGTGAGATGGAATCCATAATGCCATCAAAACTGTCCCTATCAACAAGATTGAACCCATCAAAGATGAGAGGTCCCATACAGGTATAGGTTCACTCGACCCGCCCGCGCCCATATCTAGCGCGAATAAATCAAAGGTGATGAATGCTATCTCCGAAGCTTGGGCTTGACAATACCCAGTCGATCGCGTACTAGCCTTATTTTTCCGGAAGAAGTCAATGTATCTATGCGATTTTCCGTTTTACACTTTGAAATGAAATCGCTTGCTTCTGAAAGATCTATTTTTATGATTGCTAGATTCTCTCCTTGAATATTTTTGAGGTCATATAATTTGAGAGAACTAGAGGGCATTATTTTCACCAAAAGTGCATTCAAATTATCCCGAGTAATATCTCCCACAATACGGATCCCCACCCAGCGACACTTTGGACGCTTCGCCTTAGACGGGGTTCCCATAACCAATACGAGGTTGTCCGTTTATTTCAGTCCCCACTATCCGGATGACATGGAGGGGGCAAATAATACCCCACCCGTGAGTAGTCCTTGGGATTTGATCAAGGTACTACTATCTCCAAAAACACTCCCTCATGTATTTCTGTTAATTTCAGGAACAGGAGGGTTATTTGCTCTAATTTCAACTGTCAATGATGACCCAGGATATGCAGCAATTATTTTCACTTCAGCTATGATTTCTTACATCATTTTGGCAACAATTGGAAATAGATTGAGCATCAACAAATGGTTACTTGCTGACAAATATAAGAGCAAAATTGGCCGGTTTGTTGGGCCGTTGATTCTACCGATTATGCTGATGACAAGTATCTCCGCGGTTACGTTATTGACAATTGCAAAAGAAAAGAATGTCCGTGATATCTGGGCAGTTTGTTTAGCATCTCTTTTCATTTTTTGGTCAATAGGACAAGGTTTGGCACTAAAAAGTAGTATCAGGAGTTTAGTTCTCAGATCAAAATCTAGTAGAAAATCTGAGACAATAGAAACAAAATCTTGGGACCTCCGAAGACTTATCATCGAAGCCTTAATTTTTAGTATTTCAATAGGAATACTCAGAGGAATAATAATTACAAATTTCATATCAAATGATTATGAATTATTAACTTGGTTGACTTATTCGATTGTTTGTTTTATCCTAATCACGATTTTTCTTCAAGTTGCTAGAGATGACATCATACCGTTGGATACCTCTTGGACAAGAGGAGATAGAACCAGAGTTCACCGTACTAGTCTGCTGCTAATCATCCTTATCGCTTGGCATCTTTCTAGTGCCTGGTCTAGGCTTTTCAGCAGCGAAGTTAGCGCAATGCTTCTAGAAGAAGTAATATTAGTCATTCTCACCGTTGTCAGTGCTGTTTGGGCAATGACCAATAGGAATCGAAGTAGCATCGGACTAATCTCTAAAGATACCGCGATATTGTGGGCGATTGCCTTTGGTTTCGGATATGCTGGATCAATAACAGTGATGTCTGGCCTCACTGAATCACTACCTATCTTAGGGAACGTATCTCAAACATTGGGTGTAGGGCATATATTGACTGCATTTACACTGTTGATTGGATTCGGAGGGGCAATTTCGCGTCCTCAAGAATCCATGATTGAAGAAGAGTAAGAGAAATTCTCAAAGCCCCGACAGCACCGCAATCACTCTTACTTCACCAGTCATTTCCCTGTCTATGGATGCACCATAAATTACATTGCAATTGTCGTGTAAACCTTTGGTGAAAGCCCCTGCTATGTGATCAAAATCTCCCAATGATACTGCACTACCACCTTCGATATGAAGTAGACAAGCAGCAGCGTTAGCGATATCTATTCTTTCTAGTGGGGCATCGAAGGCTGTACGAAAAATCCTATCTGCATCAACTGCCATACCCTCTCCGACTAATACCGTTGACCTACCTGCCTGGGCAAGGATTGTTCTTAGATCCATCAAATCAAGATTAATTACACCCATTCGAGCCTGGGTACGAACAATACCTCCTAAAAGGCTTGAAATCCATCCACCTCCATCTTCCCAAGAAATACCCCTTTTCATACTCCGCTGAGCCAAAGAAGAGAGAGAGATTCCGATTGTTGCATGGGATGCTGATTCCAAACGTGGCCTGGAGAGTCGAGCCCATCTTGTCCTAGATACCTGATCCTCGAAAGGTAAACCTGCGATACTAACGACCAAGGCTCCCGAGGAACGAGCCTGTTCAGCTATCCAAATACTTGCTCCTCCTCCAACTCCTCCTCCCAACACAGTAGAAATCAAAACCAATTCGGCTCGTTCCAACATCTTACCGAAAACATGGGCATATTCACTGGTCCAAGAACTAGATATTTCAGGCATTATTCCGTGGTCTATTCCCTTTGGACCGATGTGAATGGATGATGCATCAGGATAACCGTCAAATGAACTGGGATCAGAATCAACCAACAATAAATCGGCGGCATTTTCCATGTCCGAATGTGCTTTTTTAGCCCAACGACATCCAATGCCGCCCACACCAACTAAAAGCAAGGCACCCTCATGCATTTTCTCACTATTCCTAATCGTATGTAAGGTAGCGTTGATACCTTCGTCTTTCATCCCTGGCCCAAGCATTGTCTGGTTCATGCTCCAAAACTATGTCATAATATCCAACTGCTTTTTCAAATTCAGACAGATATCTGCCGTACAAATGGCCGAGATTGGAAAGAACAGGAATACACTTGGAATCTTCTGATAACATCTCGAGAAGTAATTCCTCCGCTTTCCCCAAATCCATAGATTCCATCAAGGATTCTGCGTGATCTAATCGGTCTAATTGATCATCAGAAAGCCGGTAAGTGTTCTTCCACGCACGCCCCGCCATACTACAAGGACAAGAGGGAAGGGGCTTGAATCATGCGGATAAAATCGACTGAAATTTTTAACTTAGGGCGCCCTAAATTTAGCCCCAAAATACGTACATTTAAGAAGCACCGAGATGCCCAGCCGTCTATCGAAATGAACACCGGAAAAGCCAATGTTAATATCCCCTTTTCAAGTCGCAAACAATATGGGCATGGACAGTCCGTGGACTGCACCTATAAGGAGGGTAATTTCAGTTTGCCTCCTTCTGGGGATTTTAGCAATTAGTCCCTCCTCTGTTTACGCCTGGCCAGGAGGCATCGGATTCGACCAAGACAACAAGGGAGACGTGGCGATTTCAGGCTGCACATGTCACAATGTCGAAACAAGCGAAAGTGTCACAATTATTCTTGATAATGTTCCAACCACCTACACCGCTGGCGAGTCCTATGACATGATGATTCAGGTCGTAGGGGGACCCGAATACCACTCCGGCGGTTCTGACTACAGTGCGGGATTCTCGATGCGAGTATCATCAGGAGAACTTGGGGCCGGAGAAGGATCTGAAGATCACGTATCGGCTGCCCCTGAAGCATTCAACGGACCGCCAAGTGAAGATACTCAAACGCTATCTCACACAAAATCTGGAGGTAATCTGGAATCTCGATCATGGAATATCGTCTGGACCGCCCCAGAATCAGGCAGCGGACCTGTCACAATTTGGCTCGTGGGGAATTCCGTAAACGGAGATGGAGTTCCCGGACCTCAAGACATGTGGAATCGCCTTTCTGCCGTAATTATAGAAGGAGAGGATGATGGCAATCGAAGAGCAGTATTTTCTGGAGATGGTAATATCGAACCACCAGCTCCGCCTTCATCAGGACATACCGACCTACATCACATGGGAGCAAAATTCAGGGCCCACTGGTTGGGCCTCCTAGGATTCCTCTCGGTAATATTAGTACTCGTCTTCTGTGGTTTCTTCCTACGTTATGGATTTAGCAGACACTACAAAGGCAGAAGCAATCTCCTGAAACTTCGAATCAAACATCTCAGAAGAGGTGATCAACTTTGAACAATGACAAATTACTCTCTCTTCTTCGTGAGGTTAAGAGCGGAGCGGTATCCATTGATGATGCTCGGACGGCTCTAGAAGGCGTGTCTCTAAGCGAAGAGCAGTATGAATCTGCTATCGACCATGGGGTGTTCAATAAACCGAAACCAGGGACTGTCGTTCGTGCAACAATTTCCCCAGCAGCCGAATCAGGGCTGATGGTTTTGTTTTTCATTTGGGGATTATTTTGGACCACCTACTGGGCATTTACACTATCATATGGATTACTAAACGGATGGGACCAACAACAACTAGCATTCCATCTCGGAATGATTTTAATGACTCTCATAATGATGGGAATCATTTACCTCAGATTCGTATTACCTGACTTAGTGGTTGTGAAACATCGAAGGAACAAATACATCCCAGTGAAAGATACGGAAACTTGGAAGAAGTATGATGCATGAGGTTAAATAATGAGTCGTAAATTCAAACTCCGTCCTTCTCCAGGGGAAGTAGACGAGGTTACAATTGGGGGTTCTAGGGTGATAGATCGAAGGGATTTCATCCGGCACTCTTTCAATAGTGCTGCAGGAGTTATTGCCGCTGCATCACTAGGTTCTATTGGTTTCGCTGCTCTACTAATGGGAACCGCAGAGACGGATGGAGGCGACTCAGCAGTTCGATTTTGGGTACCATCCGGAGCTGAAGATACAGCATGGTATGGGGATTTACATCTCGAACCTATGACAAAATCTGCTTTCGAGACAGAAGCAGCTAATTCATCTACTGGAATGGCAGGAGCTGCTGGAGTTTGGAGTGGGCTCCCAGTTACAGTAATTTATGTTCCTCATGACGAGAATGATGGGACTGCAGCGGTAGAAAACAAACCACGTTTCCAATATGGTGATGGATATGATCAAGCAGGAGCATACATCGGATATGGTGGAGAAATGGAGGAGGATTCAACCTACTCTGATTTAGCAATACACAACAACATGGTCATCGTTTTCAGTAGATGTCCACATCTGTGTTGCATTCCAGGTTGGCAACTAGTCCCGAATGACTTCACAGCTGATACTTGGTTCCCAGGTGGAACAGACTCTGGAGGAAACAAATTATTCTGTATTTGTCATTCAAGTCGATACGACCCTACAATGATTGAGAAAAACCAAAACCGAAACCGAACAAATGGTACGATGTTTGAATACTTCGGGATTAAACTCACAGGAGGCCCTGCACCTGTAGGTATGCCCCTAATCCCATTCGAAGTAAATGGAGACGTTATCGAAGCGCTTCCCACATACCTTGACTGGTATACATTCTGTGACTAAGGTGAAAAAAATGATTGAATCAGTAGTACTCTGGATTTTCCTAGCAGTAATTCTAGTCATAGTGGCGTTCACGCTAAGGAAAGAACGAGAAGAAGTACCTAGAAAAGAAATTCTGAGAGCAGTACAAACCACCTCTGGACCTGGTGGTATGGGACTCATGGAGAAATCATTCCTATGGGCATTTTCATGGATGGACACTAGGTTTCGAATGCAAGATTATTGGGCAATGTCGAGAGATGCATACTACAGCATGCATAGACAAATGCCGTTGACCCATGCTGAAAAATACAAATTAAGAATAATTTGGTATTGGTATCCGCTCTATTGTTTAGGCGGGATTTCTTTCCTTGCATTCATAATATTAGTTATCACAGGAACCATTCTTGGAATATATTACGTTCCAGGTGGGATGGGTGATCCTACTCCTGCTTATGCTAGTATGGAGTTCATTATGACCCAGTTACCATTCGGATACATCATTCGATCAATACACCATTGGACAACTCACTTCATGGTTGCAGCGGTTTTCCTCCACATGTGCAGAGTATATTTCACTGGTGCGTACAGAAATCCTCGTGAATTAAACTGGCTCATAGGTGTTGCACTAATGTTTTTCACTATCTTTTTCGGATATTCTGGATACCTTCTCCCCTGGGATGCTCTGGCATTTGGAGCTGCAACAATCGGCATCAACATGGCGAATGCAACACCTCTAATCGGGCCTTGGGTCGCAACTGCTATGTTTGGAGGGAGCACTCTAACTTATCAAGCAGTTACGAGAATGTATTTCATCCATGTATTCATCCTTCCAGTTCTCGTTACAACATTGATTATCATTCATTTATTCATTGTCTGGGTTCAAGGAGTTGCTGAACCGCACTGATAGGGGGGAGAAAAATGGGAATCATCGAACGACTTGGACGTGTAGCTGATACATATGTTGGCGAAAGAGATCAATTGATCGAAGCAGAACAACAACGACGAAGAGTGTTCACAGGTCACGCTTTCTGGCCTCAAGAAGCACTTAGAGATACAATCATTGCAATGTCTATCCTCATGGTCTTGAGTTTCTATGCATGGCTAATACCTCCACCCCTGCATAGCGCTGCAGACCCGTTTGCTCAAGCAGGTTTCGTTTTCCCCGATTGGTATGTTCTATTCTCATATGGATACCTACGTTTGGGAGAATATTTACCACAATTCGACATACCACTACCTGCGGCGATTGGTAATTTCTTTGGAACCCCAATTATCTCATGGAATGCAGGTTGGTGGGGTGCAGCAATTACTGGAATTCCAGTTACCATTCTAGCACTTCCTCCATTCATAGGAGGTAGAGAGAAACGTGGAGTTGAAGACCCATGGTTCGCAACCGCTGGAATGGTTTATCTTGCACACGTGTGGTTCATTTCGGTATATTCGATTAACATCTTCCTAGAACTATATGGAAAGAATCGGACAGATTTTTGTCAAATGAATTCCCATGCAGGTTTATCCTGCGGGACAAGATCCCCATGGATTGCCGAGGTATTCAATAGCATACCTTGGCTGTTGACAGGTGTATTCATCTTCGCGGTTTTATATTTCGGAATTCGTTGGTTCCTTGTGCAAACACAAGGTGCAAGAATTACTCCAAACGGAAATAGGAATGTTGCATTTGGTTCCCTAATCATTGCAGTATTACTCTGCTCTGTTACATGGCCAGTATACAATAACGGATTTTGGGACATGGGTGGTTTCGGAGCCATGCAGGACATTGAAGAATTGGAAACATTAAGGAGTCAACCTAGTGATACGTTAGTTGCAATAGAAGAAAGCCACCATCACGAGCATATGATGGGATTATGCCTATCATACAGTGATTCTTCGGATTCCCCTGCTTGGAATGATGATCACTTCGATTCAGGAGCTTGGGCCTACGAAGATCATTGTGTAATGCCCGCTGAAAAATTCACAGAATGGGGGATTTTCCAGCCTACTCAGAATTTAATTATGGATTTTAATGGTGCTAACAATCATGTAGACCCAGACAACGGAAGAAATGGATTGTTCAATGCATCAACACATCCTGGTTCAATAGACGGGTCCGCAGTGTCATATTCATATTCTGGAGTAATGGAGGTACCAAATCTAGGAGTTGATAATTTATTTGTGGATGTTACATGTAATGTACGTACCACCATTAGAGGCGCTGGAAACCATACCATCTCCCTTGTTGTAAGTGATATCAGTGGCACTATTCTAACTTCTATGGATGCATGTACCACTGAAACTTTGAAATTGAACAGTGGAACATCTTATTCTTTAGACTACAGCGTCATTACGACAGGCTTGGATATTTCAGGAGACGTAATTACAGATGTTTCAATCACAGCATATCAGCCGTTGGTCATTGACTCAAATGGACTTGCAGTAGATTTATCCGACGAAAACCAGTTATTCATGCTAATAGGCTCAACTGTATACAACGCTGAAATGTTGTCTGATTTCACACTAGAAAATCCTACATTTGAAAAGAATCCAAAGAGTCTCGATGCTAAACTAACTTACTCGTTAGTTATTCCATGCCTAGGGGTAGGCGCACTTGTTTTCTTCGTCATGCGAGGAATGGCCAGAGGTTACGAATATGAGATGAACAAGTGCTACGGATGTGATCTTTGTGATGATGCATGTCCTGTGAGATTATTCAATGCAGGAGATAAATTGAACATTATTTACAACACTTGGAATAATGAAGATGATGGAGTTCCCCTTTACTCATGTTTGACTTGTACTGCATGTACAAATGCGTGTCCTCAATTAGTAGATTACGATTCATACATCGATATTAGAAGAAATCTAATTGTTGGCGGACCTCCTGCAGCTGAAATTCCTCACTCAATACTCCAAGCCGTTCTCAGAGCAGAAGCAGATGATGAGGCAAATGATCAGTTTGTTGCAGTGGAAGATTACCCCATTGATTCATCAATTGGTTACTACCCTGGTTGTGTAGATTATATCGACCAAGAGATGATTTTTAGTCATGTAAATGAAGGGACTATGAATCTAGGTCAAACTACAGATGCTGCATTTACTCTGTTTGAAGATGCTGAAATTGATGTTGCATATCTCGGAAGGGATTTCCTCAAATGTTGTGGGCACGACCAAAAGTGGCAAGGTATGACAGAAGTTTTCGATAAACTGAAGGCATACAATCAAAAGAAGTTGGGAGACAGTGGAATTGAAACATTAGTCACGTCTTGCGCTGAATGTTTCAGAACATTTGCTATGGATTATGAACTAGATGAACTAAAGGTGATGCACACTACTGAATTTTTGATAGAATCTGGATATGATTTCGATGCAGCAGTTCCAGAAGGTACTACAGTAACTTATCACGATCCATGTAGATTGGGAAGACAGATGAATCTGTTTGAAGAACCTCGTGAATTGGTGAAAAGAATCGAGGGAGTGGACCTAGTAGAAATGGAACATCATGGAGAAGATGCGTTATGTTGTGGTGTTTCAAGCATGATGTCGTGTAATGAAAATTCTAGAGCCTTAAGGATTGAAAGATTTGAAGAAGTTAGAGCCACAGGTGCAGAAGTTATGCTTACAACCTGCCCTAAATGTGTGTCTCACTTTGAATGCTTGAAATTCGAAGGAGACCCTCGACACGACTTTGAAATCTTAGATGTAGTCTCATTCTTAGCCAGACAAATTGAAGAAAAAAAGCACGCTTGATTACATAATCGCAACTGCTAATGACCACACTGAAAGTAGGCCTGTAACAATAATACCCCACCATGTCCATCTTCCAGCTCTCTGATGCCCATAAGCAATTATGGTCAACCAAGTATAGAATCCGATCTGTATTTGACAAACAAATGCTAACCAACCAATTCTAAAATTAAGCTGTGTTACCAATATCAACCATAATAGTGGACCCAAGAAGAACATCATAATCGCAATATAATCCTGATACCAATTATCTGGTTCCGGATTGATTACAAGGTCTTGACCAGAACCCCCCATGATTGCTCGGAATAACACAACGTCATGAAACCAATGCTAAATAAACGAAGATTTGAGAACAAGGAACGTCAGGAGTATACCATGTCGTCACGAGAAGAGGTTGCTTTTCGTCGTGGCGGGATGCAAAAACGAATCAGAATGGCACTAAATGCTGCCAAAGCTGAAGAAAGATCCAACATAAAAGGAGGAGAAACAACCGTGGCTTTCGTCAACGAAGGGCAATGTATTGGTTGTGACCAATGTACTATAGTTTGCGATGACGATGCGATCGAACTTTATGATAAAGAGATGAATAATCCGTTAATAAAAGTGGATATTAATCGTAAAGCTAAGGTGCTTCGCGATCCATGTACAGGTTGTCGACTATGTGTTTTGGCTTGCCCTACAGATGCGATAATTATGATTGATAGGTAATTCTAGACAATGCGCGAATAAATCTCGGAGAAACGTGAGGCATTGCTTTCATAAGTATATTTTTCAATAACTCGTTTTCTTCCTAAAGTACCTTTGAACAATAGAGTTTCCTCGTCGTGTATTTCTTCAAGAATCGCCGAACTCATGGATTGGTTATCGCCCATGGTAAATAATCGTCCAACTGTTTCATCAACCATCTCAGGCAGCGGACCATGGTCAACAGTAACTACAGGAGTCCCAGAAGCCATTGCTTCTAGTGGAATTAATCCCTGTCCTTCATAGTATGAAGGATAAACAACTAAATCGGCTACTCTGAATAATATTGCCAATTCATCAAAGGATAAGCTTGATTCAATATACACATGATTACCAATACCCATCTTTTTTGCTAACTTTTCAAGACGTTTCTTAAGATGCCCTCGACCAACTATAATCAGTTTAACTTGGTCTACTTTTTGACATACTTTGGAAAATGAACGTAAAAGAGATGCGTATCCTTTTCTAGCTGCTAATCTACCTACTGCAAGCAATAGTTTTCCATCACTTGGTAAACCATATCTGTCATGAATTATTTCACGCTCAGAGACATCTGAACCAAGTGGCCGGAACATCTCAGTATCTACACCCCAGTGAATTACTTCGCAATCCCAATTATCTGGGGGGGAATACCGATCAAGGAAGTCTTGTCGTGTGGCCCTGGAATTCGCAACACAAACTGTAGACCCAGATAATGCCGCATTCTCAAACCCAGCATAATAGCCACCAGACAATAAAATTGCCAGATCGTTTGGATTCGCCCAAACAGCAGCTTCTTTCATTTTAGATGCAATACGAAGGCCATCTCTTTCTCCTAACCAGGAACCATGCAACGAAGATACGATAGGAGATATCTCTTTTTTACAAATCTCGAACTGTTTTTTTGTCCATGAAATCATAGGGCAATGGAGATGTACTATATCAACAGGGTCTTCCGAGTTTAGACGACGTAATTCCTTGAGGGCAGATTTACCATAGGATCGTGTAAACGCCATTGGTATACGCGCCCAGCCAACCATTCGGACTGATATGCCATCAATAGCCGGGGGATCTCCTTGACTACCATTACGTGTGATGATTGTAATTCGATGACCTAAAGTTACCAAGGCAGAAGAAAGATGGAAAACTGTGGAACCCATGCCCCCCCATCTTGGAGGATATTCTGCACTGAGCATAGCAATGTGCATGGTTCTCCCCAAACCACTGTCGCACTATATCTGGCTTGAATCAATCGATGACTGGTGACATCTATACAGAGTGTTAAGTCATTGAGTCATTTCGGTGTATTATGGACGAAGAGGAAGCTGACCCAGTTAGATTCGGGGCCGAATTTGGGCCTTATAG